>Ga0209794_1000139_pt1 | contig 176027 bp, 192 predicted proteins | sample EBPBio232013_DNA_FD_185869 | JGI IMG/M metagenome (GOLD analysis project Ga0209794, IMG submission 185869) | Wastewater treatment Type I Accumulibacter community from EBPR Bioreactor in Madison, WI, USA - Reactor 1_5/23/2013_ DNA (SPAdes)... | ecosystem: Engineered > Bioreactor > EBPR >...
AGACTCACACTAGTTGTATAAAATAGTATTATTTTTATAATTCGACAGTTTTTAAGTAAAAAATCCACTCCAAGTTGAGTGGATTTTTTGAAAATATTTTTTGAAAAAGTAATTTCCAAGGGAAGCCTAATGAATTAGCTTTTGAAACCATTGGAAAATTTCGTCTGATTGATGAAGATACCTATGGAGATGAATTTAGATATTATATTCCAATTAATGAAATTGACGATGCATTTGATGTGCTTATTAACCTTGACCAGAAGTTCAAAAAATACTGTGATGTTCCTAAAAAAGAAAAAGATTTTAAAAAAATAATGTCTGCTAAGTTCGCTGTTGAGGAGCATTTGAAATCAATGAGTAATCAAATTGTACAGATTAGGCTAAAAAAATCTGATGTAGCTCCAACGTCAAGAGGAAGCTATAATGACCTATATTTGATAGGAATGGAAGACTATGATAGTGAAGTGGGTATCAGGCTAAATTTTATTAATCAAATTCTCTAAATTATTCAGGGAAAGGTAGGAGACTAAAAATCGACGTATAATGGCCAAATACGGTATGAATGTAGATACGTTGCATGCAACGTATCTACATTCATTAATAATCATGGAACGGGGGCAACAATGCGGATTTTTTTGAAACAGGGTTTTGAACAACAACGTATCATGGTCAAAACCTGCGATATTTTTGGCCAAATATTGGGTTGGTTGCTGTAGATACGTTGCATGCAACGTATCTACAAATGACAAATTATTTGATTGGCCGTCTAACTGGTGATTGGTCGTTTGGCGAAACATTTTGTTTTTCAAATGTGCCATTTGATAAATCTCCTAACAATAGACGACGGCTATGGCAGAATTATTCAACAACAAATACCGTATCGAATCGGCACGGTTAAAAGGCTGGGATTATGGGTCGGAAGGGGCCTATTTTATTACCATTTGTACCAAAGACCGCGCACATTTCTTTGGCGAATGTGTCAATGGAAAAATGAAATTATCGACCATGGGGGCAATTGTGCAGGGGTGTTGGTACGACATACCTGCGCATTTTCCACACATTGCGTTGGGGGACTTCGTGGTAATGCCTAATCATATCCACGGGATTTTGGTATTGGATAAATCGTTGCGGGAACAAAATCGGGGTGACAATGATGACGACGACGTAGAGACGTTGCATGCAACGTCTCTACCACCGACCAATACCCCCGCATTTTATCAGGCGATTTCGCCCGATGCAGGGTCGATACCAACCGTGATTCGGTCGTTTAAATCGGCCTGTACCAAACACATCCGTGAAACTTTTCCACAGCGGGATTTTGGTTGGCAAGAACGTTTTTGGGACAATATCATTCGGAACGAAGCATCTTGGGATAGGATTCGTAACTACATCACCACAAATCCTGAGAACTGGAACAAGGACAAATTTTTTGACCAATGAATATCAATGCGACATTGCTAAACTATTACCAGTTGTGCCACCGCAAAATGTGGCTGCACTACCATGCGATTCGGATGGAACATACCTCGGAGGTGGTGTATGAAGGCAAGCTGATAGGGGAGGAGAGTTACCCTTTTCGGGCCGATAAAAACGAGGAATTGGAAATAATGCTCCCTCTTGAAAACGAAAAGGTTGTCCTAACGGCTAAAATAGATTTTTTTGACGCCAAACGGGGGATTGTTCACGAAACCAAAAAATCGGCAGCCAAAGAATGGGCGCACGTGGCGCAGGTGCAGTTTTATTTGTACTTGTTGCAAAAAAATGGCGTGGAAGTCAGCCATGGTGTGATCGAATACCCCAAATTACGCCAAACCGAACGGGTGACACTTGGCGAAGAAGACGTACAACGAATTGAAGCCAATATCGAAAAAATCAGGGAAGTGCTCGAACAAGAACAGTGTCCGCCGAAGTTGCCGATTTCAAAATGTAAGGCTTGTAGTTATTTTGAATTTTGCTGGGTGGGAGACGAATAACAACCATTGGAAGACAAAAAATGAAAAAAAGCTATTATCTCTTTAACCCTGGCCGACTGAGTCGCAAAGACAACACGCTGTGTTTTGTGCCCGTCGATGAGCAAGGCAATGAAGGCCAACCACGTTACATCCCGATTGAAGGAGTGGACAACCTGTATTGTTTTGGCAGTTTGGATGCCAACAGCGCGATGTACAACTTTTTGGGTAAAAACCACGTATCGGTTCATTTTTTCGACTATTACGAACATTATACGGGCTCGTTTATGGCAAAGGAGTATTTGTTGGCAGGTAAAATGCAAGTCGAACAAACGCGCCATTACCTCTCCGACAAAAAAAGGATGGTCGTAGCTAAGACCTTGGTGGAAGGGGCGGCGTTTAACATGACCAAAAACCTGAAGTACTACCAAGGGCGCGGCAAAGACGTTGGCAAGCAGCTAGAACAAATCGAAAGTTATTCGCCGTCGATCACCGATGCGGGAAACATTGCGGAGTTGATGGGCATCGAAGGAAACATTCGACAAGCCTATTACGGGGCATTTGGGGAAATAATCAACGATTTTGACATGGGAAATCGTAGTAAGCAACCGCCCCAAAATGAGGTAAATGCGTTGATTTCGTTTGGCAATATGATGTGTTACACGGTGTGTTTAGACCAAATTTACCACACCCAACTCAACCCTACCATTAGTTTTTTGCACGAACCTGGGGCGAGGAGGTATTCGTTGGCGTTGGATTTGTCGGAGATATTTAAACCCATGTTGGTTGATCGCACGATTTTCACCGTCTTGAACAAAAAACAGATACAAGCCAGCGATTTTCGGCAGGATATTAACCGCTGCGTGTTGAAAGAAGGGGCAAAAAAGGTATTTGTACAAGCGTTTGAAGAGCGATTGAAAGAGACGTTTAAACATCGTTCGTTGGGTAGAAGCGTGAGTTATAAGCATTTAGTAAAATTAGAGTGCTACAAACTACAAAAGCATCTGCTGGGTATGGAAGTGTATAAACCTTTTAAAATGATGTGGTAACCCCTCCCTGTCCCTCCCCAGTAGGGAGGGGAAAAGCGCTATGTATATAATATTGGTGTATGATATTGGCGAAAAACGGGTGGCAAAGATGTTGAAACACTGCCGCAAGTACCTGAATTGGATTCAAAATTCGGTGTTTGAAGGAGAAATCACAGAAGCGAAGTTGAAGGAAATGTTGATGGGCGCGCGGGCGATTATGAATGAGGATCAAGACAGCGTTATCCTATTTAAGAGTCGGAACGAGCGTTGGCTTGACAAAGAGATTATTGGGGTAGAACGAAGCTCAATTGATAACTTTCTTTGAGTGCAAGTCGTCGAAGTCGCAAAAATGCCCAAAAGTTCGTTGACATATTGACTATAAATATCCTTGACGTTGACGTAAGTAGTTGATAATGAGCAGTCGTCGATGGTCTAGTAAAATCGAGTCATTGGCCATCGACGATTTTTTAGTTGAAAAATACCGCAAAAAACCTTAAAATTGAGCCAAAATAGCCGTTTTTGCAACGGCTTTAAATCGTACCATTTTGGAATTGAAACTTGGAGAGGCGGGTGTAACATAGATAGTATAGGTTCTTTAAATCGTACCATTTTGGAATTGAAACTACTTTCCCGATGCGTCCCCGTAAATGTAAATTGAGCTTTAAATCGTACCATTTTGGAATTGAAACAATTTCGCGGGCTATGTCGTCTGAGTCCCTTTGCCTTTAAATCGTACCATTTTGGAATTGAAACAGATTGCAGTCGCTGTACCGGGCCACTGAGACGCATCTTTAAATCGTACCATTTTGGAATTGAAACAGCCTAGAACCAGGCTCGTTTTTAAGCCCTTACATCCTTTAAATCGTACCATTTTGGAATTGAAACATTCCATCCTCTTTGTAGTAATGCTCGATTGATTTTACTTTAAATCGTACCATTTTGGAATTGAAACAGAGGCCCGATTTTGCGGGATTATATGTACCTATTGTCTTTAAATCGTGCCATTTTGGAATTGAAACTTTGTGTAACATTTTCTGTAACATTTTCCGATTTATGGCGATTCGTTACGGGGCGAAAGAAGGGCGAAAACATAAAAAAAGCGCCTTAAATCGTGTTTAAGGCGCTTAATGAGTCGTTACAACTCGAAAATGTGACCCCGTTAGGAAAAGAATCTTTCTTCTTTTTAAGCCATAATCAGCACTTAGCTAATTATCATGTACCCAAATTTGCAAGATTACCCACAAAAAAAAAGAGGAAATGCTACAAATCTGGCTAAGGGTACACTACCCGACTTTCCCGCCAATACTTCTATCGTATGAGCTTGACTTTTTACCGTTTCTCTTAGGTCTTTAATAGTCATTCTCATTTCTTCTATCAAAAGCATCAAAGATGTCTTTTCGTTTTTCTCTAAAGAATTTTGTCCTTCGTTTTGTTCTTGTTTTTGTCTTCTTTCTATCTCTTCAACAGTTACTTCTAAGGCATTTGCCCAATTCTCAAGTTCTTCATAAGTCATTGTTTTTCTTGAGAATGTATCGTAAATGTATTGACGACCCTTACCAAGTCGTTCAGCTACATCTTTTTTCTTTAATCTTTTTTCGTCAATTAATTGACTGATTATCAAGCCAATTGGCAAAATGTGTGTATTCATGTGAAAAATATGTAGGATTTTGTTTTGACATTTAAAGTATTTTGTTCTTACATTTGTTCATCAAATCGCAACGATTTGCAACAAAATAACGCAAAACGTGAATAAAAGTGCAAAATCAAGCTGAAAAAATTTACATGAAGAAAACCTATCAAACTTTGACACTGGACCAAAAACGAGTCCTTGCCAAAGAATTGTACGACTACCACGATGGTATTGTACAATCAAAAATCACCAACGAATACGCCGAAAAGTACAATGTTGGGGCAAGAACGTTCAAAGAGCAAATTTCTGAGCGTAGAAACATGAAAGAAGCTCAAGCCCAATTCGTGATAGAGTCCTTAATCCCTCATACTTCAAGCTTTGGGATTCGTGAGATTTTTCGGCGTTTGTTCGATGCCGAACCCGAAACGTTTGGCTACACCATCGACGCTGCGGATGCGCTTTTGTCGGAGGAATCAGAAAGTTTGTTTGAGCGCTGGAAAAACAAAAAACTTTTGGCAAGCCGATGAAAATCACCATCACTATCAATATGGACTTGGTGAAAGCGATTGTCGTAAGTGTTATTGCTTTCTTTCCAGTGGTCAATTACGTGCTTTTCGGTGGCTCACCGTGGTGGGCTTTGGTGTGGCTAATGATTCCAGTTTTCTACCCTTCAAACCAGTATCGCCATGACCAACATTGATGTACGAATCAAATACCTTCAACGAGAAAAGCAACGCTTAATCATTGAAAAGGCCGAACTCGAAGCCAGGTACAATAGTATTGATGACCGCCCTAAATGGATGTTTTGGCTCCGCTTTCAGAACAAATATGAGATTCTGAACAATCTTCAAATGCAGATAAGGGCTATTCAAGGGTTTGTCGAGGAGACCAACAGAAACTTGAGATTTCTTCACCGTGCCAAAGCTAGTACAGCCAATGAAAATAATTCCGATACCTAAACCAGAGCTTTCCGAAACTGACAAAATCAAGGAAACCGCTCACCAGTACCGCCAAGGGCTTTGGCTCAGTTATCACAAGCGAAAAACAGAAGAATACCATATTGACAACTTTCATTCCTATATGCTCAAAATGGTTAATGAATGGGAAGCTAAGTATTTAAAGAAAAATGGATTATGTGACGGTCATGTGATTAAAATCGGCAAAGAGAAGCGCATTAAGGAAACGGCGGAACGGTTTGGTAAAGATTTTACCATTATGTATCACTCAGCAAATTCAAAAGAGGAGCATTTAGCCGAATTTCATCTTTTTATGATAAAGTGTATTAACGAATGGGAATCTAGTCAACTCAAAAAGTTGGACAATGAACCTGGGTGATATGTACGAATTGGCCATGTCGAAGCTCAACGATGACCCGCGAAATACATACTTACTTCAACACATAGAGCGCTACGTAATAGCCCTTGAGGCTGAACACAACCGACTCACTGCCGAACTTGAAACAATCAAAAACGCAGACCGAAAACGCGAGATTGGGCAGTTGGCGAAACAAGTTATCCTTCAATTAGAACTACAAAATTTCGAGTCCCTTTAATCCCAAAATCAAAATCATGGCTTTTCACGAAGACAACTCTACGGTCTTTTTGACCGTTTATGACTCAAAACTTACGCGACGTTTTGAGGCTCCAAACAACAAAACAATTTCGCGTATCAATCGCAATGGGCGCCAAGTCCATGAGCAATATTTCAAAGCTATCGAAGGAATGCTCTATGATATTGAACTCAAGGAAACGGACTTTGGCCGCCAATGGCTTTTATGGTTTCAAGACGGCATTGACAAGTTTGTGTTGCAATTAGATTACCGCTCAAAGGAGGCAAAGGATTTCTTTTCGAGACTTCCAAATACCAAACTTGATTACTACATCCGAACGGAAGTTTTCAAGAACGAAAAAGGAAAAACGCAACTATTCACGAAACAAGGGAAGGCGTCTATTCCGTCTGCTTACACGATGGAAAACCCAAACGGACGGCCCCAAATGGTCGAAGTAACCGATGCCGAGGGTAAAAAGAAATGGGACGATACCGCCCAAATGAAATTTTACGAGGAATTGGTGGCCAAAACCAACGAAACGCTTTACCGTCTCCACGGGCTTCCCGTCAGGCTTCGTTCTGCTTCCAGCGCCAGTCCTGATACTGACGAATCATTTCAAACTCACAATGATTTTGAGCATTCCGAAGCTTTCGAGGCCGATAACTCAAAACGAGATAATCTTCCATTTTAAATTTTTCATCAAATCAAAATCCCATTACTATCATGAAATGCTTGATACCTGGGCACAGATACTTAGTGCCAAACATTGAAAACAAAAGCGACGATTTCGCTCAAATGATTCAGTTTATCCACAAAGAGCCATATAACAGCAGTAGTCCCGAACTTGGAACTGTTTCAGACGGCACCACTAATGAGGAGGTACTTGCAGTTCTTATTGACCGAATGTATTTTCTACAGGGAGCTTTTCCATGCAAAGAAAATGCCGTTGCCATTACGAAGTTAGAAGAAGCGCTAATGTGGCTCAATAAGAGGACGGCAGACCGTCAGAAACGCAACGTAGAAGGTAAACAACTCGCATAGGTATGCCTGCCAAAGTCTGCCCCCAATGCCAAAAAGTATTTACGCCGCTAATTCAGTGGCGTAAATACTGCTCAAACGCCTGCAATCAAAAAGCGTTTAAGGCGCGAAAGAAATTAAAAGAGATTCCCAACGAGAAACTTCAAAACACCTAAATCAATGGCTAGCTTCATTAGATTACTACGAGAAAACGCCAACACTGGCCAACTCATGGATACGACCATAAACATTGCTCATATCACACGTATAGAGCCTAATCCCGAGAATGATGGGACAGCAATCATGTATTCTGCTGGGGAGAAAGAAATTCAGATTCATACACCAGCCAAGTACGAGGACGTTCTTGATTGCTTAGTCACCTTTTGGGAGACAGAAGTGCTTGAGATTCTTCCCGACCAAATAAATCAGGCGTAAGCCTAAATTGGTTTATCTAAGCGTCGGTTCCCGTAAAATACCCCCTAAATCGGCTGCAAATGGGGTTTTGTTAAAAATCAACTCCTAAATCACCATGACATTCAATCCTCAAAAACGCGATAAATCCCTTGACATAATCGTTGGCAAAACGTTGAAGTGGGACTTTGCCCGCATTGCGAAATTTAAGCCGCATTCGGTGGTAAGTACTCAGCGGTATGTAAAAACGACGGAGTACGAAGTAAGCGCCACTAGCAAGGCCAATTTGCTCCAAAACAAAATGGATACGGGGTACGAAGTAAGCGCCACTAGCAAGGCCAATTTGCTCCAAAACAAAATGGATACGGGGTACAACGGATACATGAGCGAGGCGACCCGTCGCCATGTCAAAGGAATTTTGGAAAATTGGTTGACCGCGATTGAGTTGAATGTAAGTATGGCGTTTCCCACCAGCTTCCCTTCGGAAAAAGTCTATCCAACTTTTGTGACGCTCACGTTGCCTTGCAAACAAATTCACGACGATCGAGACATCAAAGAGGACTGTTTCCACCCGTTTATGAACGAGATGATTCGGAATTGGAAGGTCAAGAACTATTTGTGGGTGTCAGAAACGCAAAAAAACGGGAATATCCATTTTCACGTCCTCTTTGACAGAGCGGTACCAGCTTTGCGTTTGCGCCAAATTTGGAACAAGCACATTGACAAATTCCCATATTGCTACGTGCAAGATTACGCGGATACGCAAAAGTACATCTACCGAAACGGCTTCTTTGTACGGCCTGAAATGCTTGAGCAACGCGTTATTGCCAACATGAAAGCCGCCAAAAACCAAGGCCGAAAAATAACCAAAGCTGAGGCAAGAAAAATAGAAGGAAAACGACAAAAAGAAGCCTACGAAAAGGGTGTAGCCGCAAAATGGAAAGACCCGAATACGACGGACATCCATTCGTTGAAATCTATCAAGAAATTAAGCGCTTACGTTTCTAAGTACTTCACCAAAAAGCCCGAAATAGTGAAGCCAAAGTTGGCCGAGAACCAAAAGTTGGTGGAAGAATCTGGGAAATACTTCATCGAAACTACGCCCGATGAATCGAAAGAAGTAATGTGGGGTGATTCTAATCGAGTTCCCTACACTCCTGTTTTTCAAGTGCGTAGAATGAGGGGGAGAATTTGGGGAGCGTCAGCGGCGTTGAAAGCGCCCGAGACGAAGCCCGTGGCTTACCAGTGCGTCATTAGCCGCCGTACGTGCGAAATGGTGTCCTATCAAACGGCGGTGACGCACATCAAACCCGTGACGGTGACTTCAACGGACATATTTGGTACCGTAACGTCCAAAACGGTCAAGCGTAGAGTAACGGAGCACATCAATTACGAAGCTCCTGAATACCCCGAACCCATTCTGAACCATGTGGCATTGCGATACCTTGACACGCTGCGCACGAAGGTCGTAAGTGAAGACGATATAAAAAAAGCATCCGAGCGGGCGGGGCCATTGTTCGTCGAGATGAAAGGGGAGGTGATACCCCTGAAAGACCCACAGCGTAGCAATATGGAGACATTTGCGCCTGAGCTGTTCAAAGAGTATCGGGCACATTACGTAACAGTTTTTCAAAACCTGTATGCCGCTTAAAATCCGTGCCTTATATCGACAAAAATATACAAACACCCGTTCAGCAGTACGGAGACTGGCAGGTTATGCCCGACGGCGAGATTATCAACTTTCGACGGCGGCTCAGAATCTATCCCGACCGCCTAACGGAGTCAGATTGGTGGCTCAGTCTGAGAACGAGAGAATGGATGAACTCCGAATGGAATCATTTTATTCCAGCCTGGTTCTTGGCCTGTCAAACCGCAGGAATTACGGAAATCCCCAATTTCAAACTTAACTACTGACATGATTACGGAATTTGAGCAATTGCCATTCAACGAAAATTGGAATAATAAATTAAGTTGCCCATCCTTCACCACATTTCGGCTGCAGAATGCAAGGAAGTACCGAGTTGGAAACAAATTGTCAATCCTTTTAAAAGGAAAATTCTTAAAAGATGTAGAAGTGATTGATGTACGTACCGTAAAACTGTACGCTGTAAATGAATTTGTGGCCCGTCTTGACACTGGTTACTCCCGTGATGAATTTATCGGATTGGTTACTACCATGTACAAAAACAAAGGCATTGACTTCAAAACAGCCGATTGGGACTTAATTCTACTCCGAACCATCGAAAAAAGAAAAGTTAAACCTCAAAATGAGTTGTTCACATGACTTCAATCCATTCAATTCCATACATTTTTGAGAAAATCAATGAGTACTACATAGCAATTGACTTGATTTTTTTTGCCAATAGTATTGATTCTGTTAGTGATGAAAATAAAAACAGTCTCCCGTCTGATGATTTTCTTGAAGTATGTAGATACGAGAAAAAAATTGCCCGTTTAAAAAGAAAACTAGAAAATGTTAAGCTATGACACACGCGGGATTTTTTGAAGGAATTGGCGGGTTCTCGCTCGCTGCGGAGGAATGTAGAATCCAAACCGTTTACACTTGTGAAATTGACGATTTTAGGAATACCTGGCTTAGTTACCGATTTAAAGGCGCAATCAATGACAGAGACATACGAAAAACCAATGGCGTCTATGCCGACATTTTCACAGGAGGTTTCCCGTGCCAAGATATTAGCTTGGCAAATCCAAACGGAAAAGGACTTGAAGGAGCAAGGAGCGGTCTTTGGTGGGAGTTTTACAGGATCATCTGCATACATCGACCAAGATACGTGGTGCTGGAAAACTCCCCAAATCTCGTTAACCTTGGATTACTTGACATTCTCAGGGCCTTTGCCCAAATCGGGTACAATGCAGAATGGGAAGTTATATCCAAAAGAGCGATTGGTTACGCGGATGAGAGGGAACGAATATTTGTCGTTGCCTACCCCCACCAAATCCGACGGAATAACGGTCAGCAAGTTTTCAATAAGCAGTATTTTAAAGTGTGTAGAGAAGAAATCAGGGAAAAAGTCCACCTTCAATCTAAAGCTTTCCGAATATTTGACCGTGACTCTTTACGAGAAGCCCACGCCTACGCTGTTTCGGTTGATACAGGGATTTCCACAAAACTGGCTCAGGCCGAAATAGAAGCCTACGGCGATGCAGTCAACCCACACGTCGCTGAATTGGTGCTAAAAATGATTCAATATTTTGACCAACAATCAACCATTTAAACCAACAATAACCATGCAAACTAAACGATTCACTCCAACAAAAGCCAAATTGCCTGAAAATGAACGGGTGATTGGTGGCGATGCTTCCCCAAAACTCTTTAAGAAAAGAGACGTAAGAAAAACAGAAGTTGAACTATCAAACCATTTTAAAAACCGTGGTAAAAAGTAGTAAAATTGTGGACACGTCAACCAATGTTTCGTTGGGAAGTCGTGCCGATGCGTTTTGGAAAAGTGAAGGATTTGCCGATTACCTTTCGTACGTTCGGCCGAAATTCAGCCTTCCTAAATCCTTGCAAGCAAATTCAAGTGTAGAAATTATTCAAAATCGGTTCAGTATCCGAGACCTGAATTTTGGGAATTGGGTTACGAATGAAGATAGATACAATTATGTGAACAGCTTGATTGTTTGTTGCTATGATTTGAACAAAGTCGTAGGGTTCAATTATAACATTGGATTTGGCTACTTAGCGGTCGCCTTCGGAGCACGTGGAAAAGGTCGCGCGGCGGCTCATTACGAACCTTCGTGGAAAATTATCAATATTACCCGCTATGAAGACGATTCAAGCAGTAGTAAAATGGCCCGTTTTATCGCCACGGGAGGAATGGGAGCCTTTGCTCATGAATATGGGCATTACCTTGATTACTTTGCAGGTGAGTTTCTTGATAAGTCAAACGCCTATTTTGCCGTCACTGGAGGTAGAATTACTACAAAAGACCGATTAAACGTCGGTGGTGAAATCAGAAAAACCGCCGATGATATTTTAGAAGCTATCATTTGGCGAGAACCAAACAAAACGCTTTCTAATTATTACAAACGTCTTTTTGAACTTGTTGGTCGACTTGACGACATGGGCGAATACTACCTAAGACGTAACGAGATGTTTGCAAGATGGTTTGAAGCCTGGGTATCTTGGGAGTTACAAAGGCAAGGTATTACAAATCGTCTTTTGGCTCAGGGAAAATACGACGAACGAATTTATCCGACTGATAAAGAACTTGAAAAAGTAGCCCCACTATTCAGAAGATTTTGCAAACAAATCAAAGACAAAATTTAAGCAAAAAGCCCTCAAAACGAGGGCTTTTTTGTTGTGGGAAATCTGATTTTTTTGTATTTTTAATTCATAAATGGCGGAGTGATGGCTTTTAGATGAGACGTGTAAATAAATGCCTAAATCTCCTACGGGCGTAGCCTTTAAGCCGAATCCCTCAGACACAGACGATAAAAAAAAACGCGGAATCTCAGCCGCGTTACTTTTCAAAAACATGAGCACCTATCAACCACAAACCCCAAAACCTACTCCTTCAATTGTCGAATTGATTGAAATGTTCCGCGTACTCAATCAGCGTACCAAAAATAGAGTTCGTAGGGAGTTCAATCAAAAATACAACTATTCAGAATCAGACACAACCTTTCAACGTTTGATGGAACGTCGATTGCTTCTTTGTTACGACGAATACTTTTTCTTGGTGGAAATCATCACCCAACACCATGAGTTTTATTTGTGGGCAAAAACACAGTGATAACAACGCGTTTTTCAACAATCGTGTAACATTTGCCCTACTTTCTCCCACCATTTTGAGGAATTTTCAAAAACCATTGAATTTCGGTAGAAAAAACACCGAAAGTCATGGTCGACATTAATACTCCAGCTTCCGATTTACACGCTCAAAACACGGCAATTTCTCACGAATTACCCCAAGAAACCGCCGAGCAACCAACCACCGAGCAAGAGGTTACCAAACAATTCCCCTTACGCCTGCCTATTTCAACCATTGTTGACCTCGAAAATGAGGTGAAATCGCGGCAAAATCGCGGCGAAATGATTGAAACGGCGATGTATTGCCGCTATGTGCTCAAAAACCATAAGAAAATCGGGAATTATGATGCCGAAATTGAGGCATTACGCACCGAAAACGAGAGGCTTACGCAGGAAAATCTACTCCTACGTTTACCTAGCGAAAACACCGCGCAACCTAGTGAAATGCCGAAAACAAGCGTGAAAGAATTGAAAGCGCTCGAAATGGCCGTAAAAGAAGCGTCCCGAACAATCGCAGAGAGCGGTTATTACACCGCTGAATACTACGAAACATTGGTAATTGAGTACTTCCGACAAATACTTCCCCAAATCGCCGAATAAAACGCGAAAACACCGCGAAAACAACACGAAAATGAAGAAACTAGCAATTATCGAAACGGACGACAAAGATGAGTTTTTAGGCGTCGTTAGTACTTATTTTGAGACCGAACCCGAAACGTTCGAGGCTTATTGGGAAAACATCCAAAAATCGGTGGAAGATTGGGCAGATTTCACCCGAAAGATTAATTACGGTGTCATTTCCTATTTGCATTCCATTGGTGCCTTATGGATAGATGAAAACAACCAGTTCCAAACTGATTTCAAAAACTTCACCATCAGCAGCGTAATTGACGGCCTTTTGGCAAATGAACGGTATTTGCCCGACGAAATCACGACCCACATGGGATACATTATCGTTCAAAAATCCGTGAAAACGCTCAAAAAGTTATTTCCCAAAGGGCGTGAACTGCCAATTGATATTGGTGTTGGACTCAAGTACTTGGGGCCATTGTTGCCCACTTACGTAGCGTACTCACGGCGCGACCCTGAAATGTCGCGTATCCTTGATACGCTTTTGCCCGAACTGGAGTCGTTTTTGCAACCGTTAATCAATGACAACAATGTTTCAAGCGCCCAATAATCCGTTTGAGGGTTCTCCGCTGTCTAGTTTCTTATCTACGCCACCGCGAACCGTCGCTCCGCCAGAGCCACCACCACCGCCCGAACCCGAAGTAACGGAGCAAACCGCACCGACACAACCCAATTCGTTGCTTTCGAGTGTTTTTGGTGCCAATACGGCGACGCCAGAACCCGAGCGATTGACGGCGGATGAAATTCGGGCACGTGCCGAGGTACAAACGCGTACCTACGGGGCGGTAATTTTGTTGGTAAATGCTCTAATTGAATGCGTAAAAGTTTCGATGACCTTAAAAAAAGGCGAATACGCCGCGTATTTGGAGCTAAAAAGTAATTTGGGCACGGACGGCGTGGTAAATGTCTATGAGTCTGACCCTGCCGTTAAAGAAATCTGGCTGAAAGGCAAACAGTTTGATGAAACATTAGAAAACATCGAAGCGGAACACGAGTTAGAGGATGCTGAAGCAAAGTTGTTATTCAAAGCCATAAAGGCTGATTTGGAGCGTAAAAACCGAAAAAATGAGATTGGAGATGATAGTGTATGGGGAACCATGTTCAAACTTATGCTTACTCGACAATTAACCAGTGCTTTTGAGCTAATCACCATGTTTACGCGTCGTAGGGCGCAACGATAACCATGAACGAATTACGAGATTCGGCGGCAATCCTTCATGTAGGGATGAAAAGAACGGGCAAAACCACCGCGTCGTTGCAAATGATGGTTGAATTTGTCGAGAAACAAGGCAAACCAGTTGTCGTACTCGATCTTGGTTGCCATCCTTCATTCGACAATTTTAGACGAATCAGCCTCAATGAATTGCCCAAAATCCATTCATTGCCAGGGAAAAAATACTTTGTGTACCGTCCCTATGAGAGTTTACAGGTATTCCCTGAAATCTTGGAGTTTTGCACGATGGTTTCCAAGTATGTTCGTAATGCCGTGGTATTCTTTGAAGATTTTACTACCTATGTTGAAGGAAATTTTCACCCTATCATCAAAGGGATTATTCTGAATAGCCGAAATTCGTGTAATGATTACGTGTTTAATGTGCATTCGTTTTCGGACGTTGGCCCGTTTATCCTGAAACACTGTGAAATCTATTTGGTCAGGGAAACGATTGATGACCCAAATGATTTGCCGCCGAAAATCCCCTACACCATTCGGCCAACGGTGAAGCAAGCATTGGGGCTAGTATTGAAAGAAAATCAGCGAAATCGTAACAAATACGCGTACAGAATCATCTATAAAGAAGAAAATCGAATTGGGTAATGGCTCGCAAGGTAAAAAATGAACGTGCTGGCAGTTTGGCCGAACTCGCGGAGGAGTTTGGTATTACTTCTGATACGTTGGTTTCTTGGATTGACCAAACCACACTCTTAGGAATGGTCAAAGCTGGATACAATCCCTTTACGATGCGCCGCGTATTACCGCCCTCAGTGGTCAACTATTTGCGAAAACGCTGGGGATGTGCCGATTTTAAAGAACAAATTTAATACTAAAAAATAGCGTGAGCAAAAAGCCCTTATCCGTTGGATTTGGGCTTTTTTTTTGCCGTTATCGTATGCGGAAATTCGGGGAAAACACGGGGAAAACGCGGAGAAAATCGGGTAAAAAGCCACAAAGAGTGCCAAAGACCGAAATCGCAAAAACAGCCCGATTTTTACCCACTACTTTAGCTCATGATTTTGGTGTTGACCCTTGTGAGTGGCAAGTTAAACACCGCAAGGGTTCAACACAAAAAACAAACCAAAACGACTCGATCATGTAATTCAATCACCAAATCACCAAAATCACATGGAGTATCAAGTTACTAAACCAAGTTTTGTTCGGGTCAACTGGACACAAGTTGCTTTCACGTTCGCGGCTTGTTTTGCTGCCTGCCTTTTGGCGGGTGGGGCCTTGTATGCAGTTACCTATTTTATCAACCGTAAACAAAAAGTTTCCTACAATGGCAACGACACCCAAACGAGACAGCAAAGGCCGCTTTACGAAAAAGAAAAGCACGTCGAAATCAAAAAGCCGCAAATCGACCGCCAAGAAATCGACGAAATCAGCGACGAAAACAAAGCGGAAGAAAACCAAAACCCCCAAGAAACAAAGCTTGATGGGAAGATTGTTCAGCTAAAAACAGTAGCCGAACATGACACTGGAAGCAGCTTTGAAACAACAGGGGCTTGACCCAAACTCAATCAGCCCCACAACGAAAGCACAATTGGAAAACGTGCTATTGCAAAAAGGTCAGGAAATATTGTTGATTGTGATTCAAATTCTAATCAACAGTTCGAAAAGTCCACTGACCAACCGTCAAGATGAAGCCACTGCCATCGCGGCTATTCAAGCAGCCGAGGCCGAGGCAGAGGCCAAAGCAAAAGCTGATGCGGAGGCCAAAAAGAAAAAACGCAATGTTTTCATCATCGTTGGAGTCTCGTTGGTAGTTGCCGCTGGCGTCGTTGTCTATATTATCCGAAATCGTTAACATGGCCCAAACCTCATTTTTTTCAACGCTGTTTAGTACTGGGAGTAGTGCCACAGCGGGCGGCAATCTCATCGGAGATGTAGGCGACATCGGAGTTGGATTGGTACAAAATCGAGGAAAGCAAATTGAAGGCACCTATAAAATAGAACTTCAAAAGCTACTCAACGACCAAACCAAAACCAAAGCCGAATTGGACACCGAATTGGCTAAGTTAAATGCAAGTCGAGACGCGGCCATTGCCCAAGTAAACGCCGATAATTTGAAGTTATACCTGGGCTACGGATTGGCAGGAATTGTCGTGATTGGGGTGGTAATAGCGGTGGTCACTTGGATTCGAGACTAACTTATGTGGATTCCGATAGCCCTTGCCGCGCTAAACATTGGCCTTCAGTTATACACTGGTATTGCCAATAACCAACAGCTAAAATCTGAAGCCAAAACGGGTCTTTCTCAAGCAAAAGAAGCAACTCAATTGGCCGTAATTCAATCGGATGCCGCCTATTTAGCCGCGGTGTCGGAAGCAAATCAAACGGAAGCAGCTTTGGAAGTGCAAAAAGCCCAAATCGAACAGAAACGGAAAGTTTTGCAAATGGTTTCGGCGGTGGTTGCATTTCTATCCATCATTATTTTACTCGTGTACTTTCTTAAACGCAATTCTTAACAATATGACTGCCCAAGAACAAATCGAAGCCCTTACGACAAACCTGAAAGCGTCGTTGGCTCTCAACAACTTGAGACAGGCGCAAATTGCAGCCGCTCAAAAGAAAAAAACATCATCATCATTCCTTTCAAGGGTTAAAAAGTTTTTCTCTTAAACAGACCCTTCAACTTTTCACCTATTAACAGCTTACAAATAAAATGGCATTTCAAACTAACCACACGGCCCCGGATGATTTCGTGGCTGATGCACAACTCAAAGATGGCTCAAGTCTTGGTACTTGGTTATGGTTTAACTTAGGCAGTGGAAGCGGTACCCAAGTAGTTACATTGCGTGCGCGTAAAATTGGACGCAACGACCGTTTTGCGGTTGAACGTAAATTAGGTTCTGGAGATTGGACACTCGTAGGGCGTGAGTCGCTTCGTATGTACGCGGAAACCGCGCCGCCAACGGCCTCCGATAATGCCGCTCCAGATGTGTCGAAAACGTACACCAATATGCAAGCTTGGCTTGACTACGTGGCCAGTACGGCAGAATTGCAAGCGCTTGGCTATACCACGGGAGGCCCCATTCCTGCAACGCCAAACAGCTTTTTGATTCCATTCACGATGGATGCAAACGGCAAGGTAAAGCCGTACTACGAACCAATCGACCCTGCAAAGCAGCAACAGGAATTGACCGACTTGTTGAAATCGTCTTTGGTTTCAGCAAACTCGCAATTCTTGGGTGCAAGTGCCGCGCCTGATGCGCCTACCACCACAACTAGCACGGCAATGAGCGTCGTAAAAGTTGTGCTGATTGTATCGGGTGTAGTTGGGTTGGGTGTACTGATTTACAAGTTGGTCACCAAGTAGATTTTTTGTCAATTAGTTAGATAGTTCTTAAAAGCCGCTCCGAACCGCGCTTTTGTTCGGGTAGGAGCGGTTTTTTTTTATCGCATATCAATCATGCTTTCGATACCTGCGCCTAATACCGTTATCTATGCCATCACGGGATTAAAATTGTTTATTGAGCCAAATCCGTTATCTGAGCAAGTTTTGTTTGCTACTGATGTAAAGCACAAATACAACCCGTGGATTACAAAACAGCAAGTTGGTACAACAACTGGGCAAACTGTTACGTCAACAACTGGAACGTGGATTGAAGTAACTACGCGTCGTTGGAAAAAACGGGCATTTGATTCAGTACGGGTAAATGTTAACGCTTGGTTTCGACTTGAAGACCAATTGTTTTACACCGAATCAGGGGCCAGTGTTATTGAGCAAAAAACGTTAGATGAACGTTTGTCCGAAGCTTACGATACGATCGAAACACAGTACAAAGCGGTAGATGTGTCACCTAATCGCGACGGAATTATCATGATGACATTTGCGAACGGGTACAAAGTTTCAATAGATGACTATGAAAAGCTTTCAATTGTCGAAAAACGGAACTTAGCCAAAACAACTACTCCTATTGAAAAAAATGCAGCAAGCTTGGTTAAACAACCCGAACAAACTACTACGATCATTCCGACATGGGCAAAAGCAGGGGTGATTGTCTTAGGTGTTGCAGTTGTCGGAATAGGAGGCTATCAACTTATAAAAAGAACGACCTAAAATGGCACTAACAGTTGGAAAAAAGGTGCGTGTAAAAGCAGACGTGCCGCAAACGATTGCCTACGATTTTCCTGACACAATCAATGCTAATATTGTAAAGTATTTTAAAGCAGGCGAAGTAGTTGGGACAATCTCAAAAGCACAAATTGACCAAGGTGGCGACGGCGTAAATTACGTTGAAGTTATCCTTACAAAATACGTGATGGTTCCAGATGCCGAGTATGATGTCAATATCGTCTATGTGCCGTTTTCTGACATTGATATAATCTCAGAAGACGTAGATACAAATGATACCATCGTGTACGACGAAAATGGAAATAAATTGCCAGGCACTGCTTATGAGTATCCTGATGCGATTCCGACTGGTGACGAAATGAACGGGAAACGAGTATTTGTCGTGAAAAAAGAGGCAGTAGCCACATCTCAGAGTTCATTTCCCACATGGCTAAAGTATGGCCTATGGGTGGTAGTTATTCTTGGTAGCGTTACTGCCTTGGCAGTATTGTACAAAACCCTTTCAAAATAATATGGCAGCTTTCATCGGAGGGGCAATCCTCAAAACTAAAGCAGATAGCACCAATACGCCGAACGGAGCATTTAAGGTGTACGGGTCAGCAAATGGCAAAGCTATCGGGACATTGAAACCATCTTCCTATGTAGGGAGTTTCGCGCAATCGGTGGGTGAGTGGACGCAAATTCGACTACGTAATCCTATCAGCGGGAACCAATACGGCTGGATTTTATCTGACAAATTGGTTCAGTGGCAAGCGCCATACGCGTACTATATCCAAAACGGACGTACAGGGGTAAACGTTCGCAATGCACCTAGCCTTACGGCAGGGGTATTGAAAAAATTAAACGGTGGAACGTTGGCTGGGAAATCGGACGGATACGCAGAAAACGGATTCGTATTTCTTTCGCTCAATGGCGGTGGTTACGGCTGGATTAGCGGGGATTATCTCACTCGAAGCAATGTGGTAACATCGCAGGGCACCAATACAGGAGCCGAAATACCAACAACAGTAGAAATGTCGCTCGTAGAAACACGGGACTATAAGCAATTCTTATTGCCAGGCATCATCTTTCTTTCATGTGTCACTCTTTTAATGCTGGTTCGCTATGCTATCAAATTCCAAGACTAACCAGTGGTACGTTCAAGCGTTCAAAAGCAGACCGTTTCAGTACATTGTATTGGCCCTAGTATTTTTGGTCATCGTCTATTTCTTTGGGCGAAAATCGGCACTTCAAACGGCCAAACTAGATCAGGTGGATTTGCCGAGCAACAAAGATGAAATCAACACCATTACACGGGAGCAATTAGAAGAATTTATCTCCGACTGTAAAACGTATTTTGATGACATTTCGCTGTTGCCAGGTTCTACCTACGACAAAGTTGAGCTTATCAAGAAATTGTTGACGCTCACAGATTATGAATTGCGGTTGTTGAATAATATCTATAACAACCGATACGTGCCATTGAAAAATGATAACCTATACACCGAAATCGAAAACGATTGGTGGGGCACCGAAGGAGCGTGGAGAGACAAAATTTTGGCACGACTCAGAGCCATTGGCGCAGGAAAAACAACGACTTAAATTATTCTGTCATGGATATTACTCAAATCCTTACCAACATCGACAAACTGACCAAAGAGGGGATTCCTTTAAATGTCGGTGTAGAACAAAAAACGCTGGCAACGACTGGTGGCTATCTGATAGCAGGTTTTGCTATTGCGGGTTTACTCGCTGGTGGAGTTATGGCCCTAGCTTATACCTATTCTAAAAAAGCACGATAATGCTCATCCTCCTTTCATACGTAAAAGAGAATCAAGCGGCCTTTGGAGCAAAAGTAAGCCAAGTAGCGTCGAGCCTGGGCATTGACCCCAACGAATTGATGATTGTGATGTACAAAGAAAGTAAACTCAATCATCGTGCAGTCAATAGCCAGTCAGGCGCTACGGGGCTTATTCAGTTCATGCCGTCAACGGCACGTTCCTTAGGTACTACGACAGAAGCATTGGCCGCAATGTCCAACGTAGAACAACTTGATTATGTTGAGCTCTATTTACGGCCTTATAAATCCAAAATGAAGCGTTTAATTTATATTTACTTGGCTGTTTTTTATCCAGCAGCAATAGGAAAAGCTAGTAATTATGTCATTGCCAAAAGTGGTTCAACAATTTACAACCAAAACGCAGGACTCGATATTAATCGAAACGGAGTGATTACCATAAGTGACATTGAAGGTTGGTTGATCTCACAACTTCCGAAAGAGGCTCAAAATTATGAGTCAAAAAAAAAAGCAATCGGGTAGGGTATGCCATTGTAGCAGTTGTGCTAAGTGTGGTGACTTACTTAATACTCACCAAAACGAATATTAAACAGTACTTCTATGCGTAAAAAAGCAGGGGTTATTTCGGTCGTAGCGGGAATTGTTGTGATTGTATCTGGCGTGTTGGCAATAATTGCTAACTCTTTCACGATTCGAGAACATTTGATGAAAAAACCATGAAAAAACCATTTTTCACCTTTTCAATTCTAGCCCTAGTGGTGGGTATAGCGTCGGCAGCATTGTATTACTACCGAAACTTGTACCCGCTCCAAAGAAAACAAAATCGCACCTTCAAACTTGTGTAAAAATGGCTGAGGTAATTATCAAACGACGATACACAAACTACGGTTTTTATGAGCCGAAAGAAGCTGAGGCGTTCAAAAACATTCGGACGGATTTAATGAATCGCTATGGTTCTTTGGTGAAACAAGCCGTCGCCTTGGCTAATATTCCGTTGACTGTTTTTCAAGGAATAATTCTCATTGAAAATGCAAAGCTTGACCCGCAATTCGTCAACCCATTTGGTTTTGTTGGGCTTGGGCAAATCAATACCGACACAGCCTCAGACGTAATCATTCGGGAAAAGAAAAAAAAACGCTTGAGTAACGAAGAAATTGAAGTGCTACGGAAGCAGCTTGGAAAAAGAATTGATCTGTTGTTCGCCTCAGATGTTGACCCAAAAAAAGCAGGGAATCAACCGATTGATTTGGGATATTCAATCGTCAATAACAACGACCTTAAAAATGTTGAGTTCAATTTATTGGTCTCAGCAATGTATGCTAGTCAATTAATTGACGAAGAAATTGAACGAACTTCCGACGGAGAATTGGTGAGATTAGACCGTGTCATTGTTCGTTACAATCAAGGCTATTATTACAAAATCCCAAAAGCCATGACTGATACATTGATTGCTCAATTACCAAAAGAGCCGCGTAACTACATCAAAAAAATGGCAGGGGCAAACGGTATGATGGAAACCCTTTCGTAAAGATGATTATTGGATTTTGTCATAACGGTGAACACGAACGTGTAAAGGGCAAAATAACCCAATGGTTCACCCAAACGCCTTACACGCATTGTGAGTTATTCATTGAACCACACGGATTGGCGTTGTCAGCTCGAACGGATGGAAAAGGGGTAAGCCTCAAACCAGCAAAAGAGGTTTTACAAAGAAGTAGTAATTGGGATTTTCTGTATGTGCCGACAGCCGAACCCTCCAAGTTTCATTCGTGGGTCATGGCAGAAATTGGGAAACCGTATGATTACGGTGATATTGTACGAATGGTATTGCCAGTTCCCATCGGCGTCAGAGAAAGTTGGTTTTGCTCAGAGCTGTGTTACATCGCGGCCAAAAATTATGGAATATATCATTTGCCAAGTTATCCAAAAGAATTAATCCACCCAGGGGCTTTGTTTAAGCTCCTCCAAAAAGCAGGGGCACAACCTGTTGATGCTTATTCAACTTTGTACCAATAGCCATGAGAAAAAAAACAATCCTTATTCTTTTCCTATTTATCGTGATACTAGGTATTACGATTTGGTTCTTTAATGAGGCAAAAAAACAACGAGCTGAAATCGGTGAAAGGCTCGAATTGCCCGAATCATTGCCTGCCATTGTGGCCCCAATTAGTTTCGGTGGTGGCGGTGGCGGCGGCGGCGGTGGAAATGGAAGTGGGTATTCTTTCGGAATATCAGTTGCGCGTGACCCTGAATGGTGGCCACATACGTGGCGAATTTCACTTAACGAAAGTCAGGGTGCAATACGAAATTTTACAATTATCTTCAAAACGGATTCTGGCACCGAAATCAGCCGCCGAACGGTTTCAAACCACAATAGTTTTTTAACTCCGTTCTTAACATTTGTCCCATTCAACGACTTAATAAGCGCGGTTGGTAATTACAAAATTACAGTAAGTACAGTTGTTGGAGGTGTAACCTACAGTGCAGACGCGTCATTTACGATTGCTACCCAAGATTTACCGTCGGGTTATGCGTTGCTTACGTCCGTTGGCCGTGATCCTCAGTGGTGGCCATTCACGCAACGAATCTCCTTGCATGAGTCTATTCGTGGCACTCGTGATTATGTATTGACATTCAAAAACGGCAGTGGCACAACCATCAGCAGCCGAACCGTTTCAGGGTTGAACACAAGCACGGTGCCGTTCTGTACTTTCACACCATCCAACGAAGGTATCACCACGCAGGGAACGTATCAAGTAATGGTTTCTGTAGTTGTTTCGGGTACCACTTATACCCACACGTCTAGTTTCTCCCTAAATGCGGATGATTTTGCCGTTGGAACGGGTGGTGGTAGCCCAGGTAATAACCAGGCTACGGGCGATATTTCGGGATGGGTAGAGCCATCAGACCCGAACGCAAATGTCGAAATGATTGTAAGTCCAACGCAAATCACAGGACGTTTCAAACTCGTTGGTGGTTCTGGTGCTTATAACATCACCGCCAAATTAGGCGCTACTTCAGTGGGAACGGCCAACAACGCCAACTATGGAAGTTACGTCGAATGTACAATCAACCGCTTTTATAATCAACAGGATTTGGCAGGGCAAACCCTCACGTGGGAGATTGAAAAAAGTGGCGTAGTAACTACCGTTTCCTTCTTCACACCCGAAATGGTATGTAGAGAATACGAACCAAAGAAAACGTTCAATGGGCAAGCGGTGGAATATCCAGACCTTGCGGATAGAATCCTTATGCTCCGATACACCAAACCGTTCAATAGCGCTCGAATCAAATTAGAAGACGTGGGCGAAAACATGGGAATGGTGGCTTTCTACTGGAAAGATGGGAGTCAGTATTTTGATGGTACATCTTGGAATGGGTCTATTCTTAGTCCCCGCCCCATACCAGCTATGCGACATTGTCAAGTTATCAAGTTCTTGGTTGACCCTGCATTTGGGAATATCAATGTCGCTGAAAACAGTCTTTTCCATGGTGAACTCTCTTATAATAAGCAGGGTGCTAGACTCGAATTTTGGGTAAGAACTGCATCAAATCAAAACATCAATAGCTAATAATTATGCCCGTAACAATAATTCCCCGTGCAAATCAATGTTTGTGGAAAAATAATCAAGCAGTTGGGAAATTAGCTGCTTATGATGACTTAGCCACGGTCAATCTTACCACAAAATTTTTCGACAAGCCCTATGCGACGGCACAACGAAACGATGCACAACGTGCGCGAATCGGATATAATACTGACGCGTCAAAACGTCTCACTTGGTTGTATGAAGAAGCCATCAAAAACCTTGTAATTGGTACGTTAGGCAAATCGGCTCCGAATGGGTTGCATACGCTGAGTAATGCCGAACTTGACCAAATTGCCACGAACATTGCAGGAATGTCGGGTGAGTTTATCGTGGCTGATTATGAGCCTCACGATAATAATTACATCCCTTACGATACTGTTGGAGACGATTGGGTTTGGGTTTCTTTCCAACATCCTGACAAAATCAGCTACATAAGTCAAAAGGTAAAACAGCTCACTCAATCGGGTAATTTTTTTAAAAAATTCCTTGACTGGTTTCAAGCAAAAGGCTTTACGTTTAATGGCAAATCTTTGGGCTTGATGACAAACAACGGCGTTTGGCAAAACGGACCAACTGTATCAGTTGATGATTATATAGCCTACTACGCAAACCCTAACCTGGCCTCAAATTTTCAGGACGGAAGTTCAATTGCAAAATGTGGTTGGGGGTACTCATCAATTACCTACAAACCTGATAATGCAGGGGGTAGTACTTACGCTTCAAACGTTAATTTTGGGCCTATTCCGAGCTACTTATCATCATTGTGTGGTATTAATAGAAATTTGGCAAAAGACCCCACAAAAGCCGTTTTGTACATTATTTGGCCACGTGAAGACCAAGAACGCTTAAATTATCAGCAAAGCCGTTACAAACCCAAAGCCCTTGATAACAGTACAAACCCGCAAGGATATGTACGAATGTTGGATAATCGTCTGACATATCCAACCAATTTGATTGCGGATAATACTTTTTGGGCGGCTTGTGTACCAAACGTGGCGCGGCTTCACGCGTGGATTCTTCCCAACTCAGAAGACCCGCAGGATATTCTACGCTACGCAAAACGCAATTGGAATAATGCGTGTCAATCGTCTGTACTTGGATTTGACCTAGTCAATTACGATGGGAATGATAATCCACCATGTCCAACGTCAGGATTGGATTATTACGGGGACGAAGCCATTGGTTTTAATGGCATCATGCAAGGGCTAAACCGTTTTGGCTTGCATCAAGATATTTTAGACGGAACACAAACGGGAAGTTGCCCAAGTTTTGAGTTCAAACGTGATGGAGCAAGTAACTGGACTACTGTTGGTGCTATTTCGGATTTATCCGAATTTGCCCGTTCGTGGAAATATAAACAGCCAGTCTTGAAAGTGTGGACAAAGCCGAGCAACAATAAACGCGTTGTTCTGTTTCAGCACCCATTCGCGGAGGCTTACGAACCAATTCAGTACCGAGCAACCATAGGTGGCACCTCTTACGAATACACCGCTGAGGGTCTCAATACTCATGCTTTTAGAGTCGATTAACCATGGCTAAAAAGAAGGAATATAAAAAGTGGCCACTAATTATCATCATCTTATTGTTGCTGATATTTTTCGTGTCCCTTCTTATTTGGCTATTTTTTAGACAGTCGCCTGATACCGTTGAAGTGACTACAAAAGTGCCTGAAATGGACGTAAAACCGATTGCTTTTGTGGGTAGTGGCGGTGGCGGTGGTGGCAATTCGCCGATAGAACCGCAGATGATTGAATTTGATGAAAATGAGTTTAACAATGAAGAGTTTTTTTAAGATGAAATCCAAACTAAAATTTTCAATATTATTCTTTTTGCTTGCATTTTGCTTTGATATAACCGCACAGTTGCGGCAACAGATTGATGAGCAAATTGATACCCTTTTACCAAGCAATACGACGCAGAAAATAACTGCTTTGCGTATCCGTCAAGCAATTAAATTGGTTAGCAACTATGCAGACCCAAATAATTTGCCTGCACAAAGTATTGGTTTAAGTAAAATAGCGGCTGGTTCGGCTACTACGGGTCAAGTCCTAAAATGGAACGGCACGGCGTGGGGCCCATCGGCTGACGCGACCGGAGGACCTCCAACGTGGGGCGGGATTTCGGGTACATTGGCAAGCCAAACCGATTTAAGTAGTGCATTATCGGGCAAAGAACCGACAATTACCGTAGGCACAACGGCTCAATATTGGCGTGGTGACAAAACGTTTCAGACATTGGACAAATCGGCTGTTGGCCTTTCCAATGTGGACAATACCAGTGATGCAAACAAACCCATCAGCACAGCAACCCAAACGGCGCTGAATGGCAAGGCCAATAATAGTCATACCCATGGTGCTGCTGATTTAACTCAGTCAGGTGCTACCACGGGTCAAGTGCTAAAATGGACAGGGACTGCGTGGGTGCCATCGGCTGACGCGACCGGTAGCGCGCCAACATGGGGCGGGATTTCGGGCACATTGGCCAGCCAAACTGATTTAAGTAGTGCATTATCGGGCAAAGAACCGACAATTACCGTAGGCACAACGGCTCAATATTGGCGTGGTGACAAAACGTTTCAGACATTGGACAAATCGGCTATTGGCCTTTCCAATGTGGACAATACCAGTGATGCCAACAAACCTATTAGCACCGCGACTCAAACGGCGCTGAATGGCAAGGCCAATAGTAGTCATACCCATGGTGCTGCGGATTTGACTCAGTCAGGTGCTACCACGGGTCAAGTCTTGAAATGGACAGGGACTGCGTGGGTGCCATCGGCTGACGCGACTGGTAGTGCGCCAACATGGGGCGGGATTTCGGGTACATTGGCAAGCCAAACCGATTTAAGTAGTGCATTATCGGGCAAAGAACCGTCGATTAGCGCAGGCACAACGGCTCAATATTGGCGTGGTGACAAAACGTTTCAGACATTGGACAAATCGGCGGTTGGTCTTTCCAATGTGGACAATACCAGTGATGCCAACAAACCTATCAGTACAGCAACCCAAACGGCGCTGAATGGCAAGGCCAATAGTAGTCATACCCATGGTGCTGCTGATTTGACTCAGTCAGGTGCTACCACGGGTCAAGTCTTGAAATGGACAGGGACTGCGTGGGTGCCATCGGCTGACGCGACCGGTAGCGCGCCAACATGGGGTGGAATTTCGGGAACATTAGCAAGTCAAACAGATTTAAAAAGCGCTATTGCTGGTGGTTTTGTGTTGCCCGAGCATTTCGGAGCTATTGGAAACGGGGTCGCTGATGACGTTATTCCTATACAAAATGCTATAAATTACGCTAGAGACAACGGGTTAGTATTACGTTTATCTCCTGTTTCATATCGAATTACAAATACGCTAGTGAATCAATATGATGGATTGTACAAACCACTAAAAATAAACGCACAGGGTGCAACACTTTTGTGTGACACAAAAAACAAAACCGCTTTGAATCTTACAGGGGGTTACGCACTTACCGAAATAACTGACTTAACATTAAAATATGTAGGTAGCGATATAAATGCGGACGTGTTGACAAATGCTATTGTCGCAACAAATGTTCGATGTTATTTGCAGAATGTTAGAGCTGATGGCTTTCTATGTGATGGTTTCCAGTTTTCTTCAACCGCTCCAAACATGAATAGTAGTTATTGGGGAAAAGTAAGGTCTGATAACAATAAACGTTACGGCTTTTATATTTCGGGGACGGATGACAATATAAGTGTCACAAAGGGCGAATTATATTGTGAGAACAACGGATATTCAGGGATTTATGTTACTGATGATTGTATGCTCAGAGACGCAGAGCTTTTTATTTATGCTGAAAATAATTGTCAAAGTAATCAAACAAAAGCGGGGGTTTATTTAGGGAAAATACGTAATTCACGGCTAACAATTTATTCTGAACAAACAAATAGTGCGGAGGAAATTCGTTTTGGACTAAATTCTAGTGATAATCAACTATATAGTTTTCGTAATAATAAAGACTATTTTTCTGGCACAAATACAGGATATAGAGGAAACAGAGTCTATCAGCAAGATGCAAGTAGAGCAAGTACACCTATTGTTCTTCGTGCCGATTATGCGCGCGCTGGAAACGATGGAGAATACGTAAAAATTGATTTTGAAGGTGTCAACATTTCTTATGGGTCTGTAAAGGGCGAAAACGATGGCATTTATCTAGCAAATGCAGCGAATAAAATAGGTGTAACCGCAGACCGAGTAAAAATAAATACTACACAGCCTGCTCTAATTAATGGAGCTCTGCAATTGAATGGTGATGGTTCTGTTGCCACCTACATTAACGGAGACCTCGCATTTCGCCAAACAACAGGCTCTAATTTGTATTTTGACCTAGCAACTGGTAGTGCGTCTCATGGAGGATTCAAAATTAGGTCTAGCAATGCTTATGCCACTCGATTTGAAGTTAAAAGTGAAGGGCAAATAAATTTAGGGCCATTGTCCTCTCCTCCAACGTCTAGTTCAGCAGGCGACTTGTGGTATAATTCTAATACAGGCAAATTTCAAGGACACGAGGGCGGGGCAAAAAACTTCTTAACCACCTATAGTTCTGGCCTAGGGGTAATTACGCTTGTTTCTGGGGTTGGGTCAGCTACTGTTACAGGGCTTACAAGCACCGATAAAGCTTTTGTGCAGCTCGTTACCACGTCAGGGACACTGGGAACGCATTACAAAGCCGTTTGTTCGGCTAATACAATTACCATAACGTCCATCAATACTTCTGGCGCTACAGTTACGACCGATAATAGTACTGTTAATTATATAATAGTTAAATGAAAGACCACATGATTGATTTCGTACAGTTCAACATGAAGTTGACGACGATATTGGCCGCTTCAATTTTGACGCTACTCAAGCAGTTTATCATTGAGCACGTTTTCTCAGACGTTCAATTCTTAATAGGAATTACGTTGCTTTTTACGCTTGATAATGTTTCAGGAACCGTGAAGGCACTTATAAAAGGGGAGTTTGATTTGCCTACCTATTTCAAAAAAACGATTGTGAAAATTGCGGCTTATGCTTTCTTCATCGGTGGGGTTGGAATCCTACTCAAGATGAAGGTTGACAACCAAAAAGCGGATTGGATTCAGTCGGTCGATGATTATTTGTACATGGGCGTAGCGTTGGCGGAATTTTGGAGCATCGTACAAAACATCAATGCTATTAACCCCACTTTGCTTCCTAGTTGGATTACCAAACTTTTCAAGGACGCTGCGGAAAAAGGGCAACTCACCAAACCAAATTTCAACCCATGAAACGGCTATTTTTCCTGATCTTTTTGGCTACTGGATGCGTAACCAAAAAACAAATATTATCAGAACTCAGAAGTTATCGAGCCTCACAAGATTCTATTTTCAATCACCAAAAAATAATGTACAGCTATGAAAAAGCACGCATTGATTCTGTTTATAATCACATCTCTGACGATGACCTTTTGCGTCGCATTGATGCCCTTACCCGCCCAAAGTCAAAAAATTAATGTTGAAAAATCCCAACTAGTAGAACTGACCAAAAAAGCCGAAAAAGGGGCTTTGTATGAATCCGAAAACACCAATTTGATTGTTCAGAATTATAAGATAAAAGAGGAAAATACAAAACTTACAAAAGACAAGTCTGACCTTGAGCAACTTTGTGAAACATATCGAAAACAACGAAATCAAAATCGTTGGGCACTTGCGGGGCTTTTAGCTGCTATCGTCACAAGTCTAGTGCTTAAACTCAAAAAACACTTACGATGATGCTAAGGATAATAGGCTTTTTGGCGCTTTTATTTTTGATGGTTGTTTTGTTTGTTATCCTCGAATGGATTGAAACTGACGAGAACGACGCAAAAAATGAAGCGGTAGTTGTGCCCAAAAGAATCCCCGAAAACTACTTGTTTCACCTTTCGGACGCTTTTGGGGGTGCTTATGCCGCAACTCAAAACAATTACCGTTTTCTCAATACTAATAAGCAAAAACCCACTTATTCAGGACTTCATTTTTCATCTGGATTTAGCAATGATTTCTCTTAACATGAAACGGATATTCTTTATTTTGGCACTCCTATTAAATATGAGTGCCTGGGCACAAACAAAAGTAGAGGTAGAAACCTCAATTGATACGACAATCGTTGAAAACGGAGGTGGTAAAATTACGCCTTCGCTCCTTCGTTTCGTGCTCCGAAAAATGGTTGATTATTCCGCAAATAAATCACCAAATCTACACACTCACACTACTGAAGATTTAACCGACTGGACAGCGGCGTGGGCGGCGCGGTTTGCCGCACAAAGTACGTCGGGACTTTCGGAGGGGAGTAATCTGTATTACACCGACTCTCGGGTACAGACGTTTGGAGACGGGCGATATGGACGACTAGGAGCTGCAAATAGCTGGACTGGCAATAATACCTTTGGGGGTTCTGTGTCTGCTACTCACGCGGTAACGCTGCCGATGGGAGCGCAGTGGGTTTCTTATAATACATCCGACCAAGCTACTAATTTTGAAAGGGTTAGGGGGTATTGGAATGCGAACATCTATAGCATTATGGCAGAAGCTAGTGGTACAGGGGGTGTAAGAGCAATTGTACTAGGTAATACAACTGGAAGGAATATTACTTTAGACAATTTTCCTAGTAATGTTGGGATTATTAGAACTGACTTCGGTTCGGTAGCCACGTCAATTTCAGGGTATGGTGTAACAGGAAGTTTAATTTCTTCTACAAACATTGTTCAAGCAGCAAGTTCAATAGTTCCAACCATCAATCAATCCTCTACAGCAGGGTATAGAGGAATATTTGTTTCTCCCTACGAACAAGCTGTTGGAAGCGGCAGTAAGTTATTATTAGACTTAGGAACAAACTCGTCTGCAAACGGTAGTGGTGTACATACTTCACGTTTTTATGTAGATAACCAAGGACATACTTATGTAAACGGGTATCTACTGCTTGGTACTACGACGAAGGCGGGATACAAATTGGATGTGAATGGAACTGCAAGGGTGAGCGGGGATTTGACCGTGACGGGGAATCTGTCGCCTCAAACCGATAACACTGGGTCTTTGGGAGCTGGTGGGCGTGCGTGGAATAGCATCGCGTCTATAACCATTACGACTCAAGAAGTGAGGGAGAGATTCAACGGGTCAGGCTTAAATTTCGTTACGAATAGCAGCTCCAAAAACGTTGCAAGGCTTTTTCCTACAACAGGTAACTTTCACTTTCAGGATGGTGGAACATTCACAGATATTCCTTCTGCAAGAGTAGCAATTAACTCTACCAGTCAAGGATTTCTCCCCCCGAGAATGACTACAGCAAATATAAACGCAATTGTGTCACCTGCCACTGGTTTGATGGCGTATAATACCGACCTGAATACGCTGTGCTTCTACAATGGAACTTCTTGGCAAAAAGTAACATCAACCTCAATGAACTAATGGGCATCTTACTTGCAATAGTCGCCATAATACTCACCTATTTGCTCACAGGCTTATTTGTAATTTACAACGTTACAAAGCGACTGTTTAAGCCAAAGCCATTACGCGAAATAAGCGCCTATTTTGAGCGTATTGCGGTTGCAATCGACATACTAGGAAATGTTTCAGGAGACGAATTTTGGAACGATACAATGAAGAAAGGGTATGGATATGAGTTTGGAAGATATGAAACAATAAGCGACGCACTCAGTCAAAACAACACAAACGGCACGCTTTCAAAAGGCGGAAAACTGCTCAAATGGCTTTTAAACAAAATAGACAAAAACCACATAAATTGACATGAAACAGATTCTTTTTATCCTTGCATTTGGGCTTCTTTCATTAGAATCTTCCTTTTGCCAAACCAACTTTCAAATTGAACCTTTTGTCCTAAAAAAAGGATTCTCAACCGACACTGCGACAACGATTCGCTTTAAATGTGTATCGCTCGACATTGACCTAATGACCGATAACCAGCGTCCAGTTTTTTATTTGGAATTGGTCAGCAATACGGGTGCTACCGTCGATGCTCGCAATGTGAGTTATCAAGACCTTATCAATGCGGCCACAAAAGCGGGGATACCCGAAGAGCAACACGCCACCAAAATCAACCAGCTTTATTCAGCGGTTTTTTGTGGCACAAAATCACAAAAAATAGCGTCAATTGGTGCGATGATGGCCCCGTATGGTATTATCCTAATTTCCTCTCAATAATGCTACCCGAAGAAACCCTCACTTACGAAGATTACATTGGTGTAGGCACCAATACAAATTCAACCACTACCACCACCACGGACAGCAACCCGTTCTTTAATATCAACGGCGGCACTTCGTCGGGCAGTGGCGGCGCGGGAAGTTCGGGCGGGGACAGTTCGACAACTACCACCACCAATCCGTTTTTCAACATCAACGGAGGCACTTCGTCGGGAAGTAGTGGCGGGATATTTGGCTCTTTAAGTTCGTTGCTTGACAAAGCGTCGAGCCTGGCACTTACGGCTCCGAAGCCCGAAGAAAAAAAACAGGAAGAAAAGAAACCTGAAACACAAGTGCCCGCACCCGTGGCCGCGCCAGTTGCCGAACCCACCGCGTCGAAAATTAAGCCGTGGATGTGGTACACAGGGGCGGGGGTAGTAGGATTGCTCATTGTCGCAGTGTTTGTGTATTTTAGAAATCGTTAAATTCCAATAAAACAGTACTATGAAAACCAAAACCACAAAAACCAAAAGAAAGGCTACTGCACAAAACAAGAAATTCGGAGCAAAGGCCAAACGCACCAACGAATTAGCCTTTACCCAAGCCTACTTGGACGGCAAAAACGGCAATCGCATCAAGTCGCCTAAGGCATATTTGAAAGCCGCCGCAACCCGAGTTTGGAAATAGCCAAAACAAAAAAGCCACTCAATCCGAGCGGCTTTTTTGTTACCGTTTGCTCAGTTTTGTTGTTGTTCCAATTTGTTATAACTAACTTTTGGCCTAAATTCTTTAACATGAGAACTGTTTTATTATTCTGCCTTTTATCTTCATTCTCTGCCATTGCCCAGGACAAAGGCGACTTGATTTTTATATTCCAAAAAAGCAAATATGAGTTCGTTAGTAAGCAGATGGAGCAAACACAGTTGCTAGAAAGTTTCCGTCGCCATGCCAATTACACACTTTCTTTCCCACGGGACATACCCGTATATTTCTGTGATTGTGGTGTTGAAAATGCCTTTTACCAGTCAACGGGTAATGGTGGTCATATAAAAATGTGTTATGAATACATCAATGCAATGTTTGATAAGCTGATTCAAAAGAATGGGAAGGAAGATGCGGGGATAAAATTGGCGGCATCGGCGGTTTTGGTTTTGTACCATGAATTAGGTCATGCCATAGATCATCAATTTGATCTAGCAACGACGGGGAAACACGAAGATTTGGCGGACGAATTTGCATTATGGCTTTTGTTAAAGCATCCAGCGGCTGAAACCCAAAAAATTGCTTACTACTCCATACTTAACTGGTACTATTCAGCTAAATCATTAGAAAATGCCATTTTTATGGGAAGGGCTAAATACGCCGATACACATTCACCGTCTTTAGAGCGATATTTTACCCTTCTGTCATTGTTTTGTGGGTCAAATATGAATCGTGCTTATCAATGGCAATTAATTGGTGATGATATTTTTAAGCCATATCAATTGCCTTTATCGCGTGCAAAATGGGCAAAAAATGAGTATGATAATTTTGTTCGTGATTGGAGTAGAGTTTTGGGACCATTCCTGAAATCAAATATCTCAAGTACAAATACGCAGTATGCTGCTGTCGATACAGTAATTGGCGCACCGAGTCATTATAAAATACATCCAAGTCAAATTCAAAACAGAAGTGTTGGGAAAGTGGGTTTAGCTTTAAATGTCACTGGTTTCGGAGTTGGAGAAAGGCCAATGGTGAACGATGTTTTTAACGAGTCGGGCAGGATTGTTTTTGAAATTACAGTTGATGATATTGGAAATATTATTGGAGCGAGGAAAAAAGAATCTACCGTAAGCCAAAAAGTCGTGGAGTTGTATAAACAAGCCGTTTTTAAAATGAAGTTAGTGCCAAAATCAGATGATGTACTATCTACTTCCAAGGGAACAATTACATTTAATATCAAAGGACAATGAAGAACGTTATTTTTTTTGCCATTGTATTATTCATTGCAAGTTGTTCCGAATTAGGTCAAAAACACCATCAAAAAGGTGATACAACAAAAGTTTTGAATGTGGTCAAATCAATACATTTTGCAAGTTTGAAAGAAAGTAGCTTTGGCAAAGTTGATTTGTCTGAAAACGATTCTACTATTGAAGCGAATTACCTGCCGTCTAATTTTGATGTTAACGTTGATTCGTTGGAGAGGCCGTTCGGTACATATACCGTATTTAAGAAACAGGTATATTTCGCCGACTTGAACGATGATGATATGATAGATGCTTTGGTAGGATTAAGTTTTAGCCCTTATGGTGGGAACGGGTTTCAGTCTTATTTCGGAGTTCTTATCAATAAAAACAACGATTATTTCTTGGTTGACTCCTTAAATGCAGGGAGCCATTGTGGTGAGCCGATTTTAAAGGTAGATTCAATATCAAATTTAATGATTTATGTAAGCGGCCTAGCATATCGTCATAATGATAGTTGTTGTTGCCCAACAGAGCCTATAAAAAGACAATATGTGTTGAAAAAGAATAAAGTTTTGATGCTTCAATAAACAGAAACAGCCCCGCCGATGTGACGGGGCTGTTTCTGCTTAAACTAGCAATCCGTTGTTTTTTAGATCTTTTACAATGGACGAAGTCAGAATTTTTGCGTAGTGTCGTTCTGTGACCTTGATGGATTTATGGCCGAGAATTTTGGACACCGTTTCAATTCTTAGCCCCGAATTGAGCAGAAACATTCCTGCCGTTTTTCGGGCCAGGTGCGTTGTAAAATCTTCCACTTTTTCGAGCGGAAACCCTGCAATCGTAGCGGCCTCTTTGATGTATTCGTTCATGCGCTGATTGGTGATTACGGGTAGCTTATAATTGTATTTTTCAAGCAAATCGCGGGTCTGTCGAAGAATTGGGATGGTGGACAATTCCTGTGTTTTGCCCCTGTGAATCATTATCCAGCCAATTCCAAGTTCGTCGGTCGTAAGGTGTTTTTTTGCATCGAAGGTATATAGCTCATTGTAGGCCATACCAGTATAGGTTTGTACCAAAAAACAGTCCACGATTCTTTGCAATCGGTCAGAATAATAAGGGCAAGTTGCCAGTTGCTGTACCTCAGTTGCGGAAAGGTATTTTATTGGGCTGCGTTTGCTTCGGGGTGGTTTGTACGAAACGGTCGAATTGTAGCTCAAAGCACCCTCTATAACGGCATAATCAAGCACCTTTTTTATACTTCCTATTGATCGTGCGGCGTGGTCGGCGCCATTCCCTTTGCTGATATGATATTTTTGATACGACCTTAGCCACGCGGCGGTCACTTCCTGTATATCGACATCTTTCCGTTTTAAAACCTCCGTGATGTACTGCGATAACACATTTCGGCGGCTTAACCAAGAATCTATGGTGTCGTCTTGAATACGTTGTCGTAGGTCCTCATCAATGTATTTGTTGTACCACACTAAAATCGTTCGTGGTGTTACATCATTCTTGTTTAGATATGCCTGTTTGATGATTTCGGCGGTGATGGCTTTGTCGTATTTTCGGTACTCGTTGAATATTTCATCCAAATCGTCCCGCATTTGTTGCAGCTTCTGATTTTGTAACCGAACTCCCTCCGTATCGCCTTTGATTTGCTGGAAGTTCTTATCCCATTCGTCTCGTTTGCAGTGAACGCCCGTAGCCATGTCAGAACGTGCTTGGATACCGTTCACCGTCAGGCGGCAATAGATGTAGTGTGGTGTGTTGGCCAAGGCGTTCTTTTTTGAACGAACTTTGAACCGAATGACGATTTTCATTCTTTTTTGAGCATGATTGTATGTTGTTTAGTGAAAAAAAAGTTTGATTTCTTGTTCACAACATCCATACTAAAAGATGTGAATATGATATAAACTTAGTTAGCGGTAAAAAGTACCCGAAGCTGAGTACCCAGTACATGTCACAAGTACCCAAAAAAAGGGTATTACTATGAGCATTGTTAAGGGGGCATCGAATAAAGAAGGCATAAAAAAAGCCCTTACGGATAAGGGCTGATGCGAATGACTTAAAAGAAGGATTTGAACTCGTGACCCCGTTAGGATTACTCTTTTTTGCTGTTAAGTGCCTGAGAATATTGCTATTATGTTTTGATTTCTGTTTTTCTGTGTAACATTTCTGTAACAAATTGCTACTAGAAAAACTTAAACCTCTTTTTCTTAGGAACGAAAATTGATTTCGTAGGGAAAAAACCTATTTGGTCTCGAAATTTTACGAGTGTATAACCCTTTGTAGTAAGGTCATAAATTGCAATGATACTTTGCTGGGGAACCCCCATTATGATATTGTCTTCCCTTACTTCTGGACTTTTGCGAAGAAATTCTAGTTCGTTGGCAAGTTCAAGTGTATGTACCGACGTGTCTATTTGTACAGCATAATTGCTATAGTTAACCGATGGCTCAGTAATTGTGATAGGAGCTGAAAATGTCCGTGCGGGAATTGTAGTAGTAGTGCTAGGGCTTGAGCCTCCAGTTACCTGATGATTATTGGGGTTATAGTTCCCTCTATAGCTGTAGTTATCAGTGACAGTATTATTTGGGCGTGTGCGCTGATGGGGCCTGACGTAAGTTCCATCCTTGCGATAGTAGCCTCTAACCTTTACTTGTGAATGGCTAATATAGGTAAGGAGAATGCAGAGAGTAAGTAGAAGAATTTTCATTTTGGAATTGAGTAAATTGTACCTATTTGTTTAGTATAACTTGGTTGTTTATGCCTTATAGAATGGATTTTTTACCCTGCTTAAAATACACTTATTGGAGCGCTTTGGTGGGCAAGGGTGTATTTTGCCTAATTAAGGCTATTGCCCAGTAGCCACGCCCTCAATATTTTTTGTTTGAGCGACCTGCTTTTTTAGCTCGCCGATTTGCTCATCCTTCTTACCCAGGGCTAGGCGCTGTAGCTGTATCAGCTCGTCTTTGCTAATAGTGATGTAATCCGCCTGAGGCTCTTCTACTTTTTCAGGCTCCCCGTTTTTTGTTCCAATTCCCTTCAGTAGCCAATCGAGGCTGACCCTGTAGACTTCAGATATTTCGATGGCCAAATCAATAGACATTTTAGAGCGTCCGTTCTCAATACTAGATATATTGCCTCCTTTCACGCTTAAAGGATTGCAAAATTCTTCTAGGCTTTTAGAACCTCGTACCTGTCTAAGTCTCTCACCAACAGTCATTTACAAAAATATATTATTTAGAATTATTAAAAATTACTAATAGTATTAGAGTTGTGTTTGGTAAATTCTAATACTATTGCATACATTTGTAATGTCATCAGAAACGGGCTGATTATCTCGTCAAAGTTGACAAGCAAAGATAAAAAAATTTGTGCAATGGAAGTACAAGATTTGAGTAAACGGCAATTTCGCCCGGGTCAGTCGGCAAAAAAACAGCGTCGAGAGGAAATTCTATCTTATGTGAAGATTCTGCATGGCAATCGCCATTGGAGAAGTGAGTTTTGCAAAGATAATCCTGACTTTGACAATGCGGATGGTTTGCGTCTTTTGTACGCAGCTAGTCGCGGTCGGTGCGATGCTCCCGAGCTCTTGGAGGCATTGAGAGTTTGGATTCCGAAAATTCAGGCCGAACAGCCTGAATGGTTTGTTAAACAATTGGCAATAGATGTACCATGACACAGATTTCGGCGACTTTACAAATCCCCGCTGAGTCGGTGGATTTGATGCAGTCTTTGCTTGAGCAAATTGCCCAGCTCCGTGCCACCATCCACGGTGACGACATCCTCACTGAGGAAGAAGCCGCCAAGGTGCTCAAGGTGGGCCTTACGACCCTGCGGAAGTGGCGTTCAGAAAATTGGCTGCCCTTCTTTTCAGAGGGGAAGCTAATCAAGCACGAAAGGCGTGCCATTCTCGAAGCCTACAAGCTCCATTTTGGGAAAGAAACTCATTTTGAGGTGATTAACCGTGCTTCAAAATGGAGGAAAGCAGCATGAAAACGTCGCTTGAGTGGGTGTATTACGGGCTACTATTCCTAAAATGGGTATTGTACGGACTAATATTGTTTGAAATAATGACGAGCCTTTGGATAATATTTAAAATACGAAAAAAGTAATTATGAAAAATTTAGACGACTCAAGTAAGGCGCCAGCAGAGGTGCCATCAAGCATTAAAAACTCGGAAACGGCAAAGCTCCGTGCCATAAAGCTCATGCTTCAAGAGCTGAGAGCCGCAGCCGTCAAAAATGGCACAGATGGTAAATTTTGGCTTCTAGCAGGCTTTACCGAGGCTACGATCGATAGAATGATGCAATCGGATGAAGGGGACGAATTTAGTTGGCTTGATTATGTGACCGAACGTACTGGACAATTTGAGGCTTCTTTTGATGTCAATCCTAAAAATTCTCTAAGAGAAATGTTGGATGAAGCCTATAAGACGGGACCATTAGGGTCACTTACTTTTGGCTCAAAACGTATGTTCTAATGGCAAACGTGATGCTAGCACTTCCTAACGCCAATCGCCTCAAAGATGCAAATGAGGCGATGGATCGGCTGATGGCCGAAGAAAACCTTGGAAACCCATACCTAGGGCGTAGAGAGCTTGATAACATTCTGAGGCATGTAACTGCCTCAGGTACAACGCTGGGCTACTTTTTTAAGGGCTATTTTGAACGACCTGCAGCCGCTCCTACAGCAGCTCCAGTACTGGAGCTGGAAGCAACAACAGAATTTAAGTGCGCCTGTAACCGAACCTTTAAGAGTCTTAGAGCTCTTGGAGGCCATAAAAGAACGTGTAAGCTATGAGACACTGGTTTAAATCGGAGATTCATCCCAACTGCCAAGTCTATGTAGAGCTTGAGCAAAAGCTACAAGCCGATGGTTTTCCAAAGGTTGAACCACGACTGTTGGGTTTTGTCCAGGCGTTGCGCTCGGTAGAAGCTGCTTATGTGTTTGAGCCTGAGCAAACTGCCGTGGCGGTAAGCGAAAACTGCACCGTTTGGCAGGCAAAAATGGCAATACAAAACAAAATTAAAGATATCGAAAATGCAAAACTCTAATGCCTGGGCAAAGTCTATCGTGGATAGACTTAATGTTCACCTTGGAAAAATTTCCAAGTTAGAAAAGAAAATTGAACGATACGACCACGCTTCGGAATGGAAACGTATATTCATGGGAGGCATGATGGTGAGGGCATTTTGGGAGGTGAAATTGATGATTGAGATGGATGCTTACATAGAGTTGGATTTATGTGGAAGAGAAGAAAGTCAAACCATAACCACTAAACAAAATGCCTAGCTGGAGCTTAGTCAAAATAAAATACCAACAGGAGCAAGAAAACGGCGGCCTAAAAACAATCACTGAGTCGTATCTAATTGATTGTGTTAGCTTTACTGATGCGGAAGCCAGGGCACACAAAGTGGTATCCGAAAATCGGAGCCTACCAGATTTCACAATCTTCGGAATATCAAAAATGAAGCTCTCGGATGTGTTTCATTTTGAGGAAGAAGGCGGGGAGAAATGGTTTAAATGCAAAACTGTTTACATATCTATCGACGATAGTAGAGGCGCGGTTAGAGAAAAGAAATACATCAGCTTTATGCTCGTCAATGCCGATAGCCCCAAACAGGCCATTGAGCGCATTGAAAAGAGCTTGGCGACAATACTGATTCCCTACGAAATTACAGATGTCAACCTTACCCCAATTCTTGAGGTATATCCTTACGTGGGTGAGGTTCAAAAAGAATAGAGTTTTTCATAACGTTGAGTAAGGATAGGATTGCCCGGGGGCGATGCCCCTGGGCCAATTTCTCAACGTAGCAAGACGCACAAAGCGAGAGTAGAGTAGCCCTAAGCGGGGTAGAGCAGTTGGTAGCTCGCGGGGCTCATAACCCCGAGGCCGCAGGTTCGAGTCCTGCCCCCGCTACTAAGTTAGGTTGTTTTGTTTAGGAAGAAAAACAACACTAGCCTTGGCCATGCTGAGTGCTAGTGTGTTAAAAAGGTGGTTTACAGGTATTGTATCATTCCCAAGATGATACAAGGGGTTCGATACCCCGACCACCCCAACGAGGACGCCAGTCAAGTTCGTGGCCTCAGGGGGAGTAATGCCCCCCTGAAGGTCGCATGGATAAACTATGTCAAAAATGAATCTAACGCAACAAATCAACTACAGTGAGGCCATCAAAAGATGGTGCGCGCGGGTTGAAGAGTACAACGAAAATTGTGAAACGTTCGTCTCAAAGCGAACGTCTGTAACGGTTGATGGTGAGGTTATTACGAAAGAGTTCGTAATGAAAAAAGGCTCGCTAAAAGGTTCCGTAAAGGCCACAGGAATGCACTTAATCGCGCTCTACGCGCAAGCCTGGGCAAAAGCCAACGCCGTGGTGCATGGCATGGCTAGGCCCGACGACGTCTATATAACCACCAATCGGGTAGAGCTTGGTGCTCGCCTGAGCCGATCGGGGAGAAGCTGCTACGACCACATCAGAAAGCTGATCGCTGTGGGTCTGGTCGAAAAATATTCGTTCTGTGGCCGCCAGCACTCGTTTAAACTATGGATTTCGTCGAAAATCTTGTTTGGGGAGGCAGAAACAGCGCCTGCGGTAGCAGCCCAAAAATTGCCCTCTGTTTCGCCAGTACGGCAAAAAATGCCGCCTATTTATAATCCACAGATACAATATTCAACTACAATAAGAGCGGAAGATTGTGGACAAACAGGGAAACATGACCACGGAAACAACAAGGATCCACGCAGTCATGGGCAAAATGGCCAAGAACCTGCTTCTTATAAGCCTGTAGGCACGGAAACAAGACAGGGGGGGCGCGCGGCGGCCGAATATTCGGCCCTTGAACAGATGTGGATAACGTTGCCGAACTATCTCCGAAACCTCACAACGGGCTTTTGGAAGGTGGCCAAGACGCAGCTCTACCCACGTTGCCAATTTACGGAGGAAGACCAACGCCAAGCCATTTTGGAGATTTACGAAGGAGTATTTGGAAATTTTGCGGTGGCTCAGAGCGACGTAGCCTGGGCAGATTATTATAACGAGCTCATGGATAGGATGAAGCTTGCCAAACAGTGGTTCGACAAGCACCCCGATCGATCGCCCGATATGCCGTACAGGTGTCGGAAAAAGCTAGGGTACTTTGACCAGAAAAATAACTTCGGATTTGTGCGAACCGCCGAATGGTTTGCCAAAGATTCGCTCCGAAAACGGGAAAATAGGGTCGAATTCCTACTTAACAGCGCTCGAATTGACTTTGAACGCCTAGCGGCGGGTAAGCCCCGTGCCTCGCACATTGGCAAAGATGAACTTCAGCTTTTTGTGTATTACCAAAACTGGGCCCGCACCTACGGCAAGGAAGTAGAAGCGAAGTTTAGCGCGCAATATTTAGAGCAAAAAGCACGGAATTTTGAGCCGAAAAAGATACATAGGCTCTCCATCAGAGCGCAGAAGAAGCAACAAAAAGACTCAAACCCAACTCAAATCGTCTATGTAGAATCGTGGATGACGGAAATGGGTGAAGGTTTCTATTCATACTAACCACTCACAATTATGGGACAACTATCTGAAGACAAACGCCGCGCGCAGCACTACTACGCAACCAGGGCCGTGGTAGTGAAATTTACAAACATGAAGCCTTGGGAAGCCCCCAAGAAAATGTATGATAACCAGTATCTCTACAAACTCCGTGGTAAGCAGGGCTATCCACCGAGCTATTGGGAGAGCCACTGGAAGCAGAAGATTAAGGAATGGGGGCCTTTGGTACTCGAAGCGTCTATCCACGATGTAACTCACAATACTGATTTGACTAGCCAAAATCGGATAGCTCAATTGGTGACGAATGGTCACTTTTTATACTAAATCAAACGAAAAAATAAAACGATGGTTAAAACAATTTTTACAGGTCACACTTTGAACCTTCGAAACATTGCTGCAATCGGTCCAGCAATGCAAAAAAGTGATGGTATATCAAGGGAAATGTATCTTGAGATTTATCTTATGGGTGGTGGAGTGATTAGACATATTCAAGTTAAAATTGAAGTTTACACACCAAAAATTCATTTGGAGGAATGGAATCTAAATATAGATACCTTAAAGTCAAAGCGTGATGCTTTGGTTGAAGACTGGGAGAAGGCTAATAAAAAATCAATTGTTAATTTCTTGTAAGATGAAAGGAGTTGAAATAAAATGAAAAAGCCTAACTTTTATTGTGAGTCTTTTATTGAAAATAATAGCAACATCAAAAAATACCAACCGCCAGACTGTAAAACCCAATGCCATCAGTGTATGGATGTAATCATAGACTTTCATTTTAACAAAAAAAATATGCAAAAGCTAACTTTTGGGCAAGCTATCGAAGCCCTTAAACTTGGACAAAAAGTACAGCGTGAGGGCTGGAATGGTAAAGGAATGTACATTTTCCTTATTGGAGAAAATGGCTTAACTGCCAAACACTGCCGTCCATACTGGACGTACACCAACGGAGTTAACGACAACTATCCTTTGCAGCCATTTCTAGCAATGAAGACGGCCGATGATAAGGTGTTGCCGTGGGTAACGTCTCAAGCCGATGTATTGGCAGAAGACTGGCAAGTAGTTATTTCTTAGTTTGACCGCTTGCGAAAGCTTCCAACGACAAATCTAAAAAAGATGTCAACCAAGCCCAAACAAAACAGAATGACCATTTCGCTGGATATGAATAAGTCATCGACAATGGCTATTTATAGGATTATTGATGGAGTCCTAAAAAAAACGAGCATTGAATCGCTGAAAAGTGATCCAGGCGCTTATGTTGTTGCGTCAACTTTGATGGAAATTCGCCAAAAATTGATGAAAAGGGTCGATGATTATTTGATTTTCGGTGGTGAAGATGAATGGAAGCTAAAGCTCACAAGAACGCAAGCGTTAGCTTTCGATTGCTGGTTTCATCCATCCAATGAAGATGAACAAATGCAAGCTCTAATCAAAGAAAATACTTATGAGTACGGGCTTATAGTAAAAATTTGTGGGATTATTAATCAAGCTTTTTACACATGAGAAAGAAAAAATTTAGCCGTAAAGCGCTGATAGAATTTTTTGCAAATGAGTTCAACCTCTCAATAAAGTTTGTCAGGAAGAAAGGTAAGCGAATGAAGCACTGGCTAAATATTAATGTTAGGAAGCAACTCCTAGTCAAAAAAAAGCGAAGAAATATGCCTCCAGATAAAAGGTGGAAGCTAGTAAAAACGCCGATGTAATGGTGCATTTTTTTTGTACATCGAAAGCATAACTACTTCATTTTCATTGAAAAGTGCTAGTAAAAAAGTCGTGTAATGATACATTTTAGAGACGTATGAAGATAACTTGGACATACTTCCCAAAGCCCGAGTGCAAGCCTGTTACGCTTACAGTAATATATCTGAACTCGTTGGTAATGGATAATTATTTACACGTGGAGACCAACACGGCATTTGTGAATTGGGAGCTGTTTCGAGTTTTTCGAGATGGCAACCTCAGACAAAGGCAGGTTGCGTACAAAAGCCTTACAAAAATAGACCAAATAGATAGTAAATGGCTGCAATAATGTACTTAAATTATCGTAATTTAAGTGCTTAAATCCACCTACAGCCTAATGAAAAATCCTGGCATTGAAATTGTCATCGAAGTGAGCGACCTTGCCGCTCCTTGGCTTCTTGCCAAAATGAAAAATAAGCCACTTCACATAGAATGGAGCAGCTTATTGACTAACTATCTCTACTGGACTGCCCAATGTCCACGAGTAGAAGATACCAAGCTGATCCCAAAATGGCATCAGCTACCTATATCAATCGCGCAGTTTCACCATCGACGGTTCAATTTTTTTACCCCAACAAAACCCCAAACTATTTTCTCACTGCTGGAAACCCGCCCCTGGGTGAAATACGTGGAGACGCTTGCACGGCAAGAACTCTACCAGTACATGAGTGAGGTAGGCCAAAACGATGGCTATGAAATGTTCCGTCGGAAGTATAATTATACCCCCGAATGCCTGGACATGGAACGCGAAATTCGCACTTTTCACAATCACCGTTCCCAAGGGACAGTACAGATGTTTAGTGCATTCCCCTTTGAAATGACAGTACAATAATGAGAGATATTGTTAGAAAACTTCCTAACACCAACCCTGCGGGGGTAATGCTCATCCAATGGGCACCAGTGGAATCCGTGCGCCAATGGACGACCAAGAGCCGTGGCCGCTACACCAACGAAATTCTGTTTTTTGAGGGGTGGCGCTGGTTTAATATATATGGCATTCCCGAAACTTTATTTTTCAAGGAGCCCAAAAAACGAGCTGATGCAGGGCCTTATTACGACACGTCTGCGGGCTGCGTAGTGCCTGGCGATGATGAAGAGTTTAGGGATGTATTCGAGTGGGCGGAAGATCGGCGATTTATCGTGCGCACCAAGGATCACGTCGGCGACTGGAGGCTCGTGGCCACGCCCTGGCATGGCCTCAAGATGGAGACCGATTTTGATTCTGACCGAATTATGGCAGGGCAGCGCGGTTTTACAGTGAGCTTTGAAGGCCGTACACCGTCGGCGAGTGGAATTTATGCGTTTTAGGGCTTAGCCTTACTTTCATTTTTTTTGGTGGTGCATAGCCCTATTCTTGTGCTCACAATTAGTTTTTACTGTTTACCACCAAAACTATTTTTATGAAAGCATTTTTTGTGTTTTTGTCTTTGGGCTTCGTCATTTTGATTGGCTCATTGGCAATGAGCGCAAACCCAAGATGCTACAGTTGTCCACGAAATCAAATCCGAATACGTGATTCCAGTATTTGAGTTTGAATATACTGGAATCACGTATCTGCCATGGGACGTTTTTCCATTGGCTCCCGATACGGTTGGAACTGTAGCGATACGCGACGGGTTTACGACGGTCGAAGAGAAACCGCCTATTTTAAGGTTAGGCACGGAATCACTATAACAATTCAGAAGGACAGGTCATTGACTTGTCCTTTTTCGTTTTTTTGGGGCCTACTTACTTTCATTTTTTAGGCGCTTTGCATCGTGTAATGTTGCACCATGCAAACGACTGGACCTTTCTCCAATATTATCCCTGAGCTGCTTGGCAGTGGTTGGTTGGTGCCTAAAGCACTTGAAACCAACGTTGCTGATTACTTACAGCAGCTCAAAGAGCCTGAACCCAAGACTTTCGAGAAAATCGAAAAGCTTTGGGCTGACTACGAGGACGATAATGAGAACGAAGACGTTACGCAAACACTCCTTGAAGGCGAATCAATCTGGTTGATTGATCTTGATTCAGTCATGTGGCGTAGCAGCTATTCACGCTCGTATGGCGCTGCGTACTATGCCGATACGCTGGACAAAGCGTATGCAGACCCTAGTTGCAAGGGGGTCGTTCTTCGTTGTGGAGCTTGCTATGGTGGCGAGCGCCGCGCCTCCTACATGGTAGCGGATGCCGTAAAGCGCAGAAACAAACCCGTGGGGGCATTTTTGGACTATGGCACCGCCTATAGCGGCCATTACCTGGCTATTTGTGAGACTGATTTTATCCTTTGCTCCAATGAAACCGATTCGGTAGGGGGAATCGGTGCCTATATCCGTTTCGAGAACTGGGACGGAGCATACAAAGCAATGGGCGCCATAATCGAAGAAGTCTATGCCGATTCTAGCCCCGAGAAAAATAAGTCAACTCGCGAAGCCAAGAAAGGCAATCTGAAACTTCTAAAGGAAGAAGCTGAGACGATTGCTTTGGAGTTTCGCCAACGTGTCATCGAAGCACGTGGCGATAAGATCAACGAGGTTGTGCTGCTTGGTGGCGCATTTGAAGCGAAACAGGCCCTTGAATATGGGCTAATAGACGGCATTGGCCGTATGGATGGGGCTTTTAGCCGCATTCTCAATCTTTCCGCAAATTATTCAAAACCCCAAAATACCATGTTCGGATTTATGAAAATGCCGAAGCTGCAAGCCTTGTGCAATGTAGCTGCGGCTGATATTACTGAAGCTCAAATCAACGAAGCTGTAGCAGAACTTCAAGGCGCAAACTTAGGCGGCCTAGTTGAATTGCTTCAGTCGTTTGGGCAGCAACAGTCAACCAGCACTGCCAACGTAAAAGATAGCGCTGAGTACAAAGCATTGCATTCGCAGCTCACAGCCGCGCAGACCAAAACGCAAGAACTCCAAAGCAAATTGGAAGGCTACGAAACGCCTGGTTCTGAGCCAACGAAACCCTTCAAAAAGGAGGAGAAAATTGAAAACACGAACACCGACCCTGAGGCCCATTTGAGCGAAGCAGACATTGAAATGCGCAGAATTTGGCTTGCTCAAAAGGGTAAGTAACACATTAAAAATTAACAGCCAAAAAACTTAAACCCACCTTAAAAATGGCATTAACGAACGTTCAAGCCATTCAGAATTATCAGGGGCAGCACACTCCTAAAATTCTGAAGACGCTTTACAATTCGATTTCGATTACCAGCACTCCTGGTATTCGAATAGTATCGAATCTTACTGTCGATAAGATTCTTTGGGGGTATACCGCCCTCAATGGGTTGCAACCCAACAACCCAAACATTGAAGACACTGACTTGAAAGATGGTTCACTCATCTTGCGTAGCATTTCGCCGCGCAAGGCGATGAAAATCTTGAAAGTGAACTCTGAAGAGTTCGCCGACACCTTTTTGTACGAAGGTCAAAGAGATCTTACCCGTGAGCATCCGCCTTTGTTCGCTGAAGAGTATTGGCGCAACCAGATGGAAAAAGTTGGCGAAGAAGTCGAAGTAAATGCCTTCTATATGAAGGACAAATCGGTGGCGACTGCCTTCAACGCGGGCTCTACTTATGCAGTTGGTGATGTAGTTGTTTTTGGTCCGCTTGAGCAATATTACAAGTGTACTTCTGCAACATCTGCAGGCCAATCTCCCACTACCCATCCAGCGAAATGGCAATGGGCCTCCAACCAATACATCTGTGACGGTTGGGGAACGGTTTTGAAAAAAGAAATTGCCAATAGCCAACTTTCAGTAACTGTAACGGGTGCTATCACCAACACCAATGCGTTGGATAAAATTGATGGCGTGATGTGGGCGGCGGTACCAGAGCTCATGCGTCAAAAGGGCGTGAAGTTTTACATGTCCAACGATGTGTATGAGAAACGACAAAAACACTTACGCGCTAAGAAAGATGCAGGTGCCTTCTACACAGAAGGGGACTTGGCTACTTCGAAAGAGTACATCATCGACTCAGGGCGGCGTGGACAAATCGTGCCTGTAAACTGGTTGGGTACTTCCCAACGTGTAATCGTGACCTTAGACAACAACATGGTGATGGGTACCAACTCATTGGACAGCATGGGTGTTTGGGGGAACCGCGTAGATACGTTGCACGGCTTCAAGACCATTATGAAGTTCACCTTGGCGTTTGAGTTTGACGATTTGCGCTACCTTATCGTCAACGATCAAGAATAAGAAAACCCACCTAAAAAGGGGTGGCGGCCACGTGCCAAAGCCCCTACTACTATACACATGGAAGGACAGAACACAACTGCTACAGCCGCTGATTTACAAGACAAAGTAATTTTGGACTTGAGTCAACAGTTGGAAGCTAAAAACAAAATTATTGCCAGCTTGGAGGCGGAAGTCGCTGAGCTAAAGGCAGAGAAAGGGGCTTCACCAAAAGCCCAAACGGTGAAAATTGGGAAAAAGACCTACACGGTTTCGATTCCGCGTTTTAACTTCAAAGGAAAATCCTATACAGCCAGTGACGTTGCGAACGATCAAAAATTAGCAGCTGAATTGGTAGAAGAACAATCGGGGGTATTAGTCGAAGTAACCAATTAAGCCATGGCATCGTACAAAAACCTAATTCCCAACTGGGGTGATGAATCATCTAATATGGGTGGTATTGCCCAAATTGGGTATTTCATGTCAGTTGGTGACATTCAAACATGGTCAGCACCTGCAGCGAATTCTACAGGTGACGATAAGTTTGTTCACACTCAAGCTTTTGTTGCGAAATCAGGGGGAGGATTCTCGAAATTCTATACTACTCCTGAGGTTGGTGAACTTGACTTGGCCGCTTTGGGTGGCCGCGACGCTGGTGGATGGGATGGATCAGTGAAAATTTTTGTTCCAGGGAACACTAAGGAACTTAATTATTTGGCGAACGTATGTCGCTCTGATGCGTTTGTAGCCTTGATTCCTGACAACGATGGGACTCTCAATCAGTTGGGCGATCCTTTCCATTACGTAGCCATTAAGCTTGACTACAAAACTGGCCCGATCACGACTGAGCACGGGCGCGGGTACAATGGTGAGCTGATGGTGAAGCAACCTTTCAAATTGTTGTACACAGGAGCTATCCCGCTCAAACCTGAAGAAGAATAATGACCACCGAAAAACCTAATAAAGAGGTAGAGAAAAAAACGCTCAAACAGCTGTTCATTTTTAAGGGGGTTGAATACGATCTTAACAATTTGACCAAACAGCAAAAGGAATTTCTCTTAAAATTTCCAGACGAAGTGCCTTACCTGAAGTAAACCCTAAACCCTACCTTTCAAAAGCCGATTGTGCCTCGCACGTCGGCTTTTTTTCAAAATAGCCATGAGTAAAGCAATTGAGGAAATAGAAAAATGGTTTGAGTCTGAAATCTACTACGAAGGGGTGCAGCTCTACCAAAAGTATGGTACCAATGATTATCTGAAGAAGTTTTTCAACGATGGTACCGAACGCCATCGTCGATCATTGCTCAGTACTGAGCTCAAGGAGCTGCTTGAGCACCTTCAGCTCGAAGCTCAGCAGAAAGCTGATGCTCGACCAAGTGAGCTGCAGCAGCTACTACGAGAAGCTGGCAGCTTAATGGATGAGCGCACGGCACTGAAGGAGAGAGCTAGGCAACTCATTGAAAGAAAGTTAGATACACCTCAGGAGCTTGGAGAAATTGCACTGGAAATTATGCAGCGCATTACACCACGCTTGGACGAAATCTTTGGCCTTCGTGATTTCTACGAAGCCAACGGTTATTTGCCCGAAACAGCAGCACTTGCGGTACAATCAATCAGCGATTTATATACTCGACGCAATACGCTTAGAACCTATCTGAGCCGAACAGCTTCCAATGGTAGCCCCAAGCGACAGTTGTGGCTCAATGAACTATTTGCCATCGAACAAAAGATGAAAGGTTTGAAAGATGCTATTTCGAGTCAGTGACATAGCTGTTAATCTTACAGAGCGCTCATCACCAGTGACCGCCGAAACGTTCGTCGAGAGCTTTGTGAAGTGCAAGGTGAAAGACGCGCTTACGGAGTGTTTTCCCTCCATTGAGCAGGGCAAAAGCTACGATTTCGTCAGCTTGAGTGAGTGGAGCACCCATGAGTTGGTATTTCACCTGCTCAGTTTGATTGGCCCTGCAAGTTTGTACGTGGCCACGTGGTCGATGAGCGAGACGCCCGCGCGGATGCTAGTCGAAGCTATGCAAGTAGGGGTTATTCGCGAGCTGCATTGCCTGTTTGATTATCGTATCAAGGTGCGATACCCTGGCGTACACGATTACGTACAGCAGCATTTTACGAGTGTAGGTATTGGTAATTCCCACGCAAAAGTAACCGTGCTTATTAACGATACCTGGGCAGTGCGTATCGTAGGATCCTCGAATTATACCAACAATCCACGCATCGAAGCGGGGGTATTATCAGCAGGAAGGGCAGTCTGTGAGCTGCATCGTGAGTGGATTATGGCAGAGCTCAAAGGCGAAAAACCATTTGAAGGATGAAACTATCACAAGAAATACTGGATCAAATACAAGACCTCGCAGGCAGGTACATGACGCCCCGGGCCATTGCCATCATTATTGGCGTGGATGAAGACGATTTTCGGGATGAACTTGAGGATGAAGATTCTCAGGTATATAAGCATTTCTATCGTGGCTTATACATGACAGAAGCTGAGCTTCAAGGAGCAATTATAAGGCTTGCAAAGCAAGGTTCTAGCCCTGCTCAGGCTCTCGCTCTCAAGCTACAGCAAGACGCAAAAACATCAATGTAATGAACTTATCGAAATTACAACAGTCTGAGGAGTTCCTTGCCTTACGCAGAGCTGCTCAAGACGAAAACTATCCTATACCTACTCACCTTGAATCCACTGCTTTGGTGGTGAGCGCAGCACTGGATTTGCTCAGCGACAGGAAAAGTCGTTACTGGGAAGACCATAAGATTATCAAAAAAATTAGTGATTCTAGTTATGGGCAAACCATATCAAAAACCAAAATTCGGCATTGCTTGCAGCTTGCAAAGATGCTCACCGTATATCTCAATCCACTTAATGTGGAGCTTGAGAAAATCAGGCTGATTCATAGTATTAAGGACAATGCTCAGAAATCGGCCACGGCCAACACGGTGAAAGATAGGGACGTGATGGCGCGTGAGCACAGCAATTTGATCAAGATCATTGGCGTAGATAAGCCAACCGATTCGGGTGGTGGTTCAACGCTTGTTATCAATATTTTCAACTTCGACCCTAGCCTTATTGGGGCTCAAAAACGGCCAAATCTATTGGCTGACATTGCCCTTGAGCTAAAGAAAATTGATGCTGAGCAACAAGAGCAGATTGAAAGCTTTGAAGTGTTGAAAAAAGAACTGGAGGACGATGAGTATGGTGTCGAATGATGATATAATAGAGCTTATTAAGTGGAATCCGACGTCGGCCGCTGTGCTCGGACAGGTTGCCAACGAGGTTCTTTTGCCTGAGGAGCAAAAGTTCTTCGTAAAGCACAGAACGCTTTCGCAGTTCAAGGCCATGCTCGTTGATGCCAATGAAATGACGCTTGTCATGCCGCGTGGTACTGGAAAAACGGAGAAAATCCACGCCTATCGTTCCTATCGGTGTTGCACACGAATGCCAGGCGCACGTGGCGGCTTTGTGGGTCAATCGTACCTCAAGCTATTTGAGAATATTATGCCAGGCTTAATTAAGGGATGGAAAGATTTGGGATGGCAGCGCAATGTTGACTTTTGGGTCAAGGAGCGGCCACCGAAGCACCTGGGCATTCCAGAGCCTTACGGCGAAACCCTCGATTACAGCCACGCCATCACCACGCGCTCAGGCGCGGCAATGCAACTTATTAGCCAGGACCGCAAGGGTTCGGCCAACTCAATGACTTTGCACTGGGTGCAAGGTGATGAAAAAAAATTGCTTGATAAGAACAGCATTGACACTGAGCTCCGACAGGCCAACCGTGGTGATACGCATTTGTCGTTTGCGCATTTACCAGAGTTCCATTCGTGGCTTTGGACTACTGATATGCCCACTGACCAAGATACGATGTGGGTACTGGAGGAAGAAAAATCGTCTCACCCTGAGCGTGTGCAATTGCTTTTGGATATTCAGCTTGACATCTACGAGCTGTTCCAAAAGTTACTCATTGCCCACGAATCACGACGTAAGGGCATTTTAGAAAGGATTTCGAGGCTTCAAACGTATTGGGATGCAATTCGTCGTAGTACGTTTTTCTACCATGAGCCTAAGGGGCACGACAACATGGAAGGCTTTGGTATCAAGCAAATCCTTGACCTCAAGCGTACGCTACCTAGTTTCGTTTTCTTCACGTCGATTCTCAATAAGCGCCCATTTCTTACCGAGCACTCATTTTATCCAGATTTGCGTGATAAGTTGCATTGCTACGATGCAACAGATTATAAGTACGTCGATGATAACATAGATAGAGTATTGTCAGAAGAAGGGTTTTTGTTCGACGATTGCCGAAAGGATGCCGATTTTAACCCGCACGCTCCCCTTGCAATTGGGCTGGATTATGGGGCTGTTATCAGCACCATGTCGATTGGGCAAACTATGCACTTCGACCTCAAGGTGATTAACTCCATGTATGTCAAGCACCCTGAACGACTCAAGAACCTAATCCATCAATTCATTGACTACTATCGTTTTACGAAGTGTAAGATTGTGTACTACTTCTATGACCATACGGCCATTGCCACCACTGCTAGTAGTGATATATCCTATGCTGATGAAGTAACAACCATTTTTGAGGAAAACGGCTGGAAAGTAGAACGTTGTTACATAGGGCATACACCAAGCCCGCAAAAGCGATTTGAAGATTGGGGTGTAGCACTCAAGGGAGGAAACGACGAAATATTCAGAACGATATTTAACAGAGGCAACAACGAATATCTATTAACAGCCATGCGTTTAGCCCAAATCAAGCAGGGAGCTAAGGGGTACGAGAAGGATAAAAGTAAAGAACGTGACCTCAAGATAGACCAAAGAGAAACCACCCACTTCACTGACTCAGTAGATACGTTGTTGGTTGGATGTAACAAGTTCCTGTTAAAGAATAAGCGTATAGGCTTTGACGTTGCTATGTAGTAGGGGCATATCAAACTTACCTATGCTCAAAGTTCACAGTTATATAAGGTCTTTTGTAGTAAGGGAGTACGGGTACAATGTTGATGAGTCTTATTTATTTGTGGGTGCTTGATTTGAAGCCCACCTTCGCGGCTGCGGGGGTGGGCTTATCACATTTCGCGGCATTCCCTGCCAGTGCAATTGCACTTTTCCTCAGTGCGTTGGCGGGTCGTTCGTCTCCGATGGGGTTTTGAAAAGTTGAAGGAACTTTTCAAAAGGTTGATTTTTAGGGTTTTAAGCAGAAAAAAAATGTATTTTTTCTGCTTAAAAACTTGGTCAATTCCCCAAAAATTCGTAATTTAATACCTGTAACATAAACACTTAGGAGTAAAAACGATGAAAAATGAAGTTGTCTTCGAGGAGATAACCAGGACGGTTATTGCCCAAATTGAAAAGGGGGTTGCGCCTTGGCGCATGAATTGGGGTTTTGTTGAGCCACCCCAAAACTATTTTTCAGGCCACAAGTACCGAGGTATAAACGCCTTTCTCATCTTTCTGAAACAGTACCCGACGCCTTTTTTTGCCACGTTTAACCAAATAATAAAAAACGGGGGAAAGGTCAAAAAAGGAAGTAAAGCGCACCGGCTGTATTTTTCAAAAAGCCTTTGGTACGACTCAAACGGTAACCAGTACGAGGAAACGGATTTAGAATACTTGCCACCTCAAACGCTCGCAAGTATCCGAAGGGTGTACTACATCAAGTATGACATGGTGTTTAATATGTCGGATGTAGAAGGAATAGAACTACGGCCGTTTTCGACAGTTTGGAACGAAAACGACAGCTTTCTGGAAATTGACAATTTTATAAATGTATTGACAGATAAGCCACAAATTCAGGTGAAACTATCGAATAACGCTTATTACGACAAGGTAAATGACCTCGTTAATATGCCGCTCATTCATCAGTTTTATAATTCTGCAGATTTTTACGCAACTGCTTTTCATGAACTGGTACATTCTTCGGGCCATGCAAAACGATTGAACCGGGCCACGCTTCGCGACTTCCAAGAATTTGGCGACGCTAATTATTCTAAAGAGGAATTAATTGCAGAACTAGGCGCGTGCTTTATGTGCAACCATTTTGGCATTGATAACGTGGACGTACAGCAAAACGCCGCCGCCTACTTACAGGGATGGTTAAAAACCCTAAAAGCTGAACCGCGTATGCTGTGGGAAGCCGCCGCCGATGCCCAACGCGCCTTTGATTTTTTTATAAAACAAACAATTTCTAAAGCCTAAGACAATGATAACTAACCAAATACCAAACATTGTACGTTACGAACTTCGTAAAAATCAAACCCAATTTCCACAGGTAATAATTACAAGCTCAAAGGATTGTGCTGATTTTATTCGGCGGTTTTACGGGGATGATATGGGGATTTTTGAATCGTTCTTCATTTTGCTTTTGAACCAATCAAATACGACGATAGGTTACGCCAAAATTTCACAAGGTGGTATAAGTCAGACGGTAGCGGATGTTCGTCTGATTGCCAAAATAGCGGTTGATTCATTGGCTAGTCATGTGATTTTGTCGCATAACCACCCATCGGGAACGCTCAAGCCAAGTACCCCTGATATTCAACTTACAAGCCGTATCAAGGACGCCCTAAAGCTGCTAGAAATTAAAGTTTTAGACCATATCATTTTGACCGAAGCGGGCTATTACTCCTTTGCCGACGAAGGTACTTTGTAAATCGCAAATCAATTTTTTTACCTATAATTTTTCAAAATCATGGCAACACAACAGAACACCCCGAAGAAAGACGATTTGCCCAAGGGCGAAACAAAAACCAGCCCAACGGTGCCCACGGCTCCGAACGCCAGCCCCGCGCCCCTTGGCAACTTAAAGCCAACGCCACCCATTGAAATCACCGAGGCAGAAAAAGCACGGCTCGAAGCCTTTAAGAAAGAGGTGCAAGTCGAAGATACCCTAAACGACATTGAGCAACTGACAAAACTACATAAGAGTTACACGAAAATAGATAACACTTTAGAGCAAATTGGAGCGTTTTCGTTTGGTGCGGAAGAAGAAGAGTATCACGGGGCGTCGATTGCAATATATGATAGTAGCCGCAAAAACTTTGAAACCAAAAACCCGCGTTTGGTTCATGCCCTTGTGGAAGCCTTTAAAGTGATTTTGAAGGCGCGTAAAGTTGAACTATCGGAGGAGATACGCAAAGTAAGTATAACCCGGTAGAAGGTAATTTACGTACATTTTTAGCCCTGCTGATGCCCTCGCATTGGTAGGGCTTTTTTGGCGTGTCCTACTTTCTTTGGACGCCCAAAGAAAGTAGCAAAGAAAGGCGCAGCGCGCGCAGTCAGCTCCTCTAAAAGGTTATTGTTCTAATAAGTGATTAAGTTGTGCGTCTATTTCTTCTAATGACATGCCATTGTTGATTCCAACACTATGCTCAATGCGAAGATTATTGAGTAATTCAATCACTGATTTCAGTGGATCATTTGTGTGAAATTCTCTTCCATGATTCCAGCTGTAATAACAATAAGTAATCGTGTATTTATAAGGGTAATGCAACTCACCACTAGCTTTTTGAAAGGGTTTACAACGGCTGATGGTGACGTGGGGATTTTCTAAGACTTTTTCTATTCCCATATTATTAAATCCAAGGAGGTTTTGGATAATAATTTTGCCCTTTTTGGTTATAAATTTCCTTCAGCTTTTCTAGTAACTTATAGTTTGATAAGTTAGCCAAATCAGTTGGAGGTAAATTCCTTAACGCATGAATAAGTGTGTGAATTTCCTGAATAGTAAGCTCTGGATGCTTGTGTCTGAGTTTGTAGTTCTCTTCGGCAAGCTTCTCAGCAATGAAGCCTGGCGTGTAGGTAATAGACCATTTTTCTGCTTCAAAATGAATTCTATCGTGTGGAGAAAATACAGAGTGTGGTTTACTATTGAAAATTAATTCAATGTTGATATTGCCATCGGAATCGAATAGCTTATTCTCCTTTGCGTACATGTAAAGTCCGTAATAAGATTGTACCTTTTCGGGATCTGGAAATTTTTCGATTGGCAGGTTTGTTTTCTCTACTGTCATTTTTTGATAAATTAAAAAAGCCTCTAAACAAATGTAAAGAGGCTTTTTGATATTTTGTAACATATAACACTTATATGAGTAAACTAACTCAAAATAAAGTGGCTAATTGAATTTTGGCGTTTGCCATCGTGGGTGCGACTTCAGACGAAATCCAGCCATTTTGAGGTACTTGAATTTCGTATCCATTAAAATCTCTTTCCCTTCGCGCAGCCTTTTTACGAAAGTTAGGCGGGTTGATTCGTTACCGCCCATCTTGTTCCAGCGATATTGATTGTTGACCAACAACTCAAATGCTTTGTCCGTGGATAGCTCTACCATACCCCAAATTTACGCTTTAATTGCCTTACTTTCCTTTTTTTAGGGCTTTTTTTTGTGCCATTTTGTCCCAAAAAAAAATGGTAAAGTGGGCGGATGTACTTGCTGTGATGGAACAAAAAATGGCTTCAGGGAAACCGAAGCCTTTTGACATTTACTGGTTGTCCTACGATAAAAATCGTAAGACTCAAGGCGAGAAAAAAGAGCTACGTAATGCTGTTTTAGTCGGGATCAAACAGCGTCACCGAATTGTCAACATTGCCCCCTATGGCCTCCCAAACCAAGTAATCCCTGTTCACTGGGACTTGATTCTCTGGATTAACGACAAACCTGCTTCATAATGAAACTAGAGAACATTTTAACCGCCTTGATGATTGCCTTTTTTGGCTCTATCATCATTTTTTTTCTGCTTGATATGTCCTTAGGTCATAAGGGAAGTTCAACTGAACTGATCTATGAAAAAGAGATAAAACCTGCTTACACAGAGTTTGTTGGTAAAAATCACTATCCTAGGCACCATCCAGAGGAATATATTTTATACCTAAAAGATTACTATGGTAGGCGCAAAATAGAAGTTAGATCTACCACCTTTTACGACGTTGATATTAACCAAGAAGTAAACACTGTATTTCTTGTTGGTAAGTGGACCAAAATCAGGTATTTCCAACGAGTTGTCATATAAGTATGAGCAATCTACATTACGTTCCAGGCAGTGACTACGACGTCGCCATTTTAGCATCGTCTGAAAGCTCTGTTTTTATGAAGAACTCGTCGGTCAGCACCCGCCCTGGGAGCTCACCGACGATGCCCGTGATTGACCCATACAGCGGGTACCACACCGATGAAGTAGAAATGTGGGGGGTCGATAACAACTTCCCACAAACGGTGATTAACGACTACTACAAAGACACAGTAGTAGTTAGGGCGCTCAATAAAATGACCGCTAAGGTAATTGGTAACGGAATAATGCCCGTTAATGTGACTGGCTACGATGCCAATGGCGTAGAACAATATACGCCCATCATGGACGATGACATTTGGGAGTTTTTTAATTCTGAATGGACGGAAAAATATACCCGCGAATTAGTCAATGATTTGGTGTGGTTTTTCAACGCGTTTTCTGAAATTCATCTTTCGAAAAACCGAAAACGTATTCTGTATTTCGTACATCAGGAAGCTTCGTATTGTAGGTGGTCTAAGCAGGACAAACAAACTGGACGATGCGATTTTGTGCACATCAACGCCAATTGGCCAAACGTACAATCGAAAGACCCTTACAGCACGATTGTAAAGGCGATTGACCCTTATGATTTCCAGAAAATTGAGAAAATACAGAGTGAGACAGATTACAAATACATTTATCCTGTATCTCACCCAACGCCTGGTAAAACTTTCTATCAGCTTGCCTACCATGATTCAATCCGCCAAAGCGGATGGCTAGAGGTACACCTTGCCATTCCCCAATTCAAAAAATATCTGATGCAAAATCAGATGACTATTAAGTACCATTGGAAAATCGACGAGCGGTACTGGCCAACACGGTATGGCGATCGCTGGGAAAAAGCTAAAGTGGAACAACGTCGTGACATTAGAAAAGAATGGCTGACTGAAATGGATCGGAGTTTGGCTGAGTCAGCCAAAACGGGGAAATCGATTTCGACGCCTAAGTTTTGGGATGAAGTCGCGCAAAAGTACCAGGAATACATTGAGCTTACGACCATTGACGACGCGAAGCTCGACAATAAGTACATCGAGGATAGTATTGAAGCAGCTTATAACATTTCGTACGGTACTGGAATCGACGGTACCGAACTTGGTCTTTCTAACAAGACAGGTGGAAGCAGTCGCGGAAGCGGGTCTGATATGCGCGAAAGCTGGCTAATTGCAGCGGCTGAAATGAAGCCGTATCGGGATGCTTTGAAGGAGCCCTTCATGTTCGCAGCAAGGTACAACGGCTGGACAAAACGCTATCCAAAATTTAAGATTATGCACCGAGACACGATACTCACCACCCTAAACACGGGTGCTGGTACCGACAAAAAAATATCCTAATGTTGTTCAATAGCACAGAAGAAATTCGGGAGTACATCAAGTACAATCTCAATTTTGATTTCAACCAGATAGAACCCTATTTGGTGGATGTCGAGTATGAACTTGGGCGCAAATACATAGGGGAAGAAATGCTTCAGCGGCTCAATGGCGTTATCAATAACCCTACCGAAATTCAAGCCCAAACGCTTGTTTTCGCAAAGCGTTACGTGGCTCGGATGGCGGCGGTGGCATGGCTTCCTTTTGGTGAAGTACAGTTTGGGAATGATGGCATCACGACGGTTGGGAAGGGTGAGTACCGAACAGCGGCCTACGATGCCCAAATTGCTCGCCTGACACAGTCACTTGAGAGTAGCGCCTACAAAGCGCTCGAACAGCTGCTGTCCTGGCTGGAGAAGCCTACTACTTTGGCGGCATTTGCTGAGTACCAAAATTCTGAGCAACGTTTGGAAAATCGTCGATACTTAATCAAAAACGCGGTTGAGTTCTCGAAATACTACCAGATTTTTGGTGAGGAGCTGACGTTTCAAGCCTTGCGGCCAACGATGGCGGCAATTGAAACGATGAAAGTGGCTGCTGCACTTGGTGGTGAGCTGTATGAGGTGCTCAAAGCAGCTTCTGAGCTAACGGATCTACAAAAAAAACTACTCGAAGCTATCAAGTGGTACCTAGCTTACAGTACCATAGCTTCAATATTGGAGCTCGAAATGAGCGTAGAGCTGAATGCTGGGGGATTGAGGGTCAATTTCACTACCCAATTTCAGAATACTAAGTATTTTACGCCCCCTTCAGATGCTCAGCGGGGCTCAGCTCAGCAGGCGGCAGCTCGTCGAGCTCAATCAATGTGGGCTGAAGTGAGCTCGTTGCTCAAGGAACTGAATCCTTCACTTGAAAGTGAAGAAATAGTAAGCAGCTCACCTATTGTAGAAGGCAAATCAATTATCTCTTTATGAACATAGAAATCAAAGTCGCAAAAAAAAGCTTTAATTATTCGGGCCCAAAAAATTGGGAAGAAACTGAGCCCTGGCTCTACGCCAAGATATTTGGCATTGGCAAACAGTTGGCCGAAAAGCCACACGCTTTGTTTGCCTTGCCGCAAATGATTTTCCAAATTCCCACCAACGTACTGCAGTTTCTATTCGATAGAAACGCCATGCGTATGGTAGGCGTAAAAGACGAAGAAGCACAAGACGAAGTGATGGGCCAAGGGTACGCCCTGCTTAAAATTGCCCAAAGTTTTGCCAACAGCGAAGCGCCCTTCAGTTGGAAAGTACCAAAGGTCAAAGCTGCATTTCTGGGGTATAATTACTATGGCCCTGGCGACAGCTTGGGAATGCTTACTTTTGAGGAATTTTGGTTTGCCGAAGCCGCCTACGAGCGCAATGATACAAACGCTTTGATTGCTGTTTTGTATCGCCGTGATCCTTACCGAAAGCAAACTTTTTCTGAAGAGTTGACAGAAAAAACCTTGAAGGATCTACAGGCTTTGCCTGAGCTCACAAAAGAGATGATCGTGTTTAATTACCAAGGGTGTCGTCTTGGTTTTTCTAAGAAGTTTAAACACGTTTTCCCCAAAAAATCAGTCGAAAAAGACGACGAACAGCAGCCCAAAAAAACGAAGAAAAATTCGGGTGGATGGCTGCAAGTGGCGATTGGAATGGCGGGTGATTCATCGGTAGAATTTGATGCGCTTCGTAAACTAAACGTGATTGTGGCGCTGCAAATGGTTGAAAACAAACTCATCAAAGTCAAGCAGCTAAAGCGTAAAACAAAATGATAGCGGATAGCATCATCGATTACTACATCGATTACTTTACGAAAATTGCGGAAAAACTCTACTGCCATAGTGAGGGTACGCCACGCATATTTTTGGCCTCAAAGGATATGCCCATCAACGATTTTGTCAATCATCTGAGCCGTGTCGTGAAAGGCAAACACATGATTGTGTTTATTCCTGACGATGAGACAGATTTTGCTTATGATAATCTCAAGGGTACCATAGAGTGCAGCGTGGCCATAGTGGACAATTTTGTTCAGGGCGATCCAAAAAACCAACTCCTGAAACAAAAAGAATGTCGGCAACAGCTCCGAGCAATTATGAGCTTGATGAAACGGAGCAGCTCGGCAGCATTTCCAGAAGCTCATGAGGACGGAAGCCTATATAAAAACAAAATTTCTTTCATTTCTCGTGGAAAAGGGGCGGGTACGCCGCCCATCAGCGGGCAAGTGATTGGTTGGGAGGTCGATTTTCTGTGGGAATTTCCTGAAAACATCAATTTTGGGCGTGAGCTTTTTGTATAGTTAGCGCCTTATTTTCCTTTTTTTGGCGGTAATCAAGCCTCAATTTCGGGGCATGATTACCGTTAGCGTTTCCCCTCCCACACTTGGGCTTACAAAAGACCCTTTGGTCTATAGCTTCCAGTCTGACGACTATAAGGGAGCGATGGGCGCTATTGCAATCAATAGATTATACTTCGCTGGCCCAATAATGTCGGGCACAGTTGTACAGCTCCTTTGGAACGGGGTAGTTACTACTCTAACAGCCGCCGCGCTACCCCTTCCAAACGGTACACAGTTTAAGTCGGGCGCGGGTGGCAGCAATGCCTACGCCAATCAGGTATTGCCATACTTTCAGGGAAATGCTGCGATCGCAAAAGATTTCAATGTGACGGTAGAAAACGCCTACCTGATTTTCACTGCTAAAACAAAAGGAAAGGCGTATAATATCACGCCTGTAGCTGTGCCTGGCGTGTGGGGAGTTCAGAACACTACCCAAGGCGCTGACGAAATCAACCGCGAAAATCACTGCATAAATTTGCAGCTTTTCTTTGAGCGGGTTTCGGGTATTGGTCAGGATAAAATATACGAGGTGTATCTTCCGACCGACGAAAACGGTAAGGCCGAAATCGATTTGGCTGACGTGCTCAATTCTAAGCTTCAGACGCAGATAGAGCAACCGTTTTGGACAGGCGCCACTCCCAAAATTTCCAGAGCAACCAGCCGAAAATACCAGGTAACGGTATCGGAAGCTTACGGGCGCCCCTTAAAGAATGGGCTCATATCGGTACTTGCAGAGCAACGCGTAATGTGGGGTGGCTCAGGCTATAACCAACAAAATACGGTAGGGGCTCGAATGTGGCAATCGGGCAAAATGGTAGCCCTTAGAAACGGTACGGCACTACGCTACATCATGAAGGACGAACCTCAGTGGCTGACCTTCGTTTGCTTGGATGCATACATCATGGATCTACTTTTTAAGATGGACGTTCTCTGGGATGATAACACGACAGGGACGTACACCATTGCGCCGTTGAATCAGGTTAATAACGGTGAGAAAATCATCTTGCCTGCGGGCTTTTCACAGCTGAACGTGAACAGCTACAGCGCAGGCAAAAAAGCCAAGCAATACACGCTGTACCTCAAAGCGGGTGCAACGGAAAAGAGCTTGCGGTACACCTACGTAATAGATACCAACCTACGCGATAAGCGTAAGTATTTTGTCTATTTCAACTCGTTGGGGGCATGGGATAGCCTAAAAGTGAACGGTGTAGAAGACCGAACAATTGAGCTTAAAACGCGCAGCGCCTCAAGGCGGTTGGCGTACCCTCAGGTTCAGGGAGATAGCGAACAATCAGACTACTACGGTAGTTATGATCAAATTTTTAGCTGTACCACTTCGTGGTTGTCGCGCGATGAGCAAAAGAACGTCAGAGATTTTTTTGTAAGCCCACAAAAGTACAGATACTTCAATGGGAGCATATTTCCTGTGGGTGTTACGAGCTCAAAATTGTCCGAACAAGACGATGACGAAACTATGCTCTTTTACAAGTTTGAGTACAAATTTCTTTTCACAAACGACGCTTTCTTGCAATGAACGAAGACTTACTAGGCATACAGTACCCACCGCCTGGGTTTCAGTCTGAAGGCGGCGTAACGATTGGCTCAGAAGGTGGATCTACCAACCCTGGGAGCGGGAACGTAACGGTCGATAATTATCCCACTGAAGGCAGTGGTAATGCTGTCAGCTCAGGGGGTGTTTATGAGCGTTTGGGCCAAAAAGAAGATGCGATTGCGCCTGTTGAAACAAATCCGACATCGTACGTATTTGTCGGGAACAAAACTTGGCTTTTGCTTGACTCAATTGTCGAGCAAATCGTCAATAACTTAATCGGTACTGGAGGAGAAACAGGCGGCGAAACACCACCTGAATATATAACAGAATTAGGGCTGCAGGGTATTTTGGGAGAAGCAATAACGGCCCCCATCACCCTAACACCCGCCACAACATCGGTATATGAAGCATTCAGTTACAGTATCAACCTCAGTGTTTTTGAGGGCGGGACGGTTACACTGGTAAGCGCGCCGCCTGGAGCTGAAATCTCGATTGATGAAACCGAAATATTGATCGCTTGGTCACCTACCCACAAAGGTGATCATTACATCGTCTTTTGGGTAGGAAACGGCAAGCTGCTTGGAAGAGTAGCTTCGATGAAAATAACCGTGTTGCCCGCCGAAACCGTGGTCCCCATCGGTGACACAGTACTGATTGCATCGTCGATCGCGGCAGGGATGCTCGTTAACATCTACAACGATGGCGGGGTTCCGAAAATTCGCCCTGCGATTGCTACAGAAGTAGGACGTAGGGCCATGGCCTTCGTCACCCAAAACGGTGCTGGAGGGCAGACAATCGTCCCCAAGTTTATGGGCACAAATCCCTATTTCACGGGGTTGGTACCAGGCACAATGTATTTCCTTTCGTGGACTACACCTGGGCAAATCTCACCCGTTGGACCTGACTCGGGTTCGGGGTATCTCTGGCAGCCAGTTGGCGTGGCCATCAGCTCGACCGAGCTGGAATTGGATATAAAAAACCATATAGTGCGTACGTAGTGCCTAACAAGAAGTACATATCAATCAATGGTGACGCTGACGGTCTGCAAGAACGTTCGCTCAGGGCCGACGTGGGCGAATTTGCCTATGTCGATCGTAAGCAAATTGCCGACACGTTCGAGGATGATGTACTTATTGCGCCCTTTGAGCCCGCACTTTTACCCATCGGTTCGCATCGTTTTCGTGCGGCCTCATGGGCTGGAGTAACCAACCCGCCGCTGAAATTGCCACCAAACGGTCACTTTGTGGTACTCGTAGCGGACGGTATTACGAAAACGGTTACTTACATAGCCGACACGACCGCCAAAAACGGCTGCCTTGTAACACGTTGTGCGGAATTGGTAGTTATAGATGGTACCGCCGAAACGTGGAATTATTACGTTTCGGTGAGCGAAACGGAAAACAACGGTGCTATCTCAGTACCGAGCGGATATGATAAGGGACGGGCTTTGGACACGAGCCGAAAAGCGGCACCAGCGGCCTACGTACAGCAATATGCCAACCTAAATCGTGGCACAAGAAGCGGGCAAATTAACTTTAATTCAAGCTTACTCCCTGGCAATACTCAGGTTACGTTCGATGCTACTTCGATAGCTGCTCCGCCCACGAACCAAAACGCAGGAGTGCTTCGTAACGAAGTAGCAGGCTGTATTGTTTTTCAGTACTGGTACCCTGATAATAGCCCATCGCTCTATTTCCGCGAGCGGTCGGCAGCCAAAATTTGGACAGATTGGGAACAGGCTACTGAGGGAAATTTGGTATCTGAAGGGATAGTCTATGTGCCTTCTTACGCGCGACGCGGCATAGGCACAGGTCGCCAAATGGTGCCTGTCTATTCGGCAGCACAGGCAAATCAAAAGTTTCGGATTATACCTGGTTACGGAATTAACGTGACCGACACCCCAAGTGGTGCAATTGTTTCTTGGTCGGGAAGTTCTAGTGCTATCGGCGCCGATGCACCTCTTAACTATAACCCTAGCACAAATAGGGTTTCGTTGGACAGCGCGAAAATATCGCAGTGGGATACTGCCTATAATTATGGCCCCCACGCGGGTTTGTACGCGCCAGTGGGGCGGACGCTTAGCATTGCAGGAACAGCAGGAAGAGTCGCCGTAACGGGCGGCACACAATCGCTTGCGGCCAATCGCTCTTGGTCGGTTGACCTTGCTACAGTACACGCAGGTTTGTCGGCGGGGTCGAGTACCCAGGTGGCCGCGCCTGTAGTAGATGCGTATGGCCGCGTGACTTCCATGTCGGCCGTGCCTATTGCGTTCCCTGTTACGAGTGTGAATGGCAAAACGGGTGCTGTTTCCCTAAGCACAACAGACGTACCCGAAGGGACTAACTTGTACTGGACGAACGCGCGCGGAGACGCGCGATATGTCCAGCTTTCGGGTAGTTATTCAAATCCGACATGGCTAGCAAGCTTCGACTATTCTAAGATTACGAACGTGCCCGATTACGGTGGAATGTACGTACCAATCGTGCGCACGCTATCGTTTTTGGGAGCTGCAGGGCAAATTGCTATTACTGGAGGGAGTCAATCGCTCGTCTCTAATCGCACGTGGACGATTGGTTTGGAGACGGTGCACGCAGGTTTGTCGGCAGGGTCGAGTACGCAGGTTGCAGCACCTGTAGTAGATATCTATGGCCGCGTAACGTCTATGTCGTCTGTGTCTATTGCGTTTCCTGTTACGAGTGTGAATGGTAAGACGGGCGCTGTTTCTCTTAGCACAACAGACGTACCCGAAGGGACTAATTTGTACTGGACTACAACGCGCGGAGACGCGCGATATGTCCAGCTTGCAGGTGCCTACGCTAATCCAACTTGGCTTACAAGTTTCGACTACGCCAAAATTACCAATGCGCCCGATTTTGCGGGATTGTATGTACCTATTGTAAGAAATCTTACGGTAAGTGGCACAACGGGGCGCGTCGCAGTTACGGGCGGCACACAGTCGCTTGCATCGAGCCGCACCTGGACAGTTGACCTTTCCACGGTACACACAGGACTGTCGGGAGGTTCTACTATTACTACGCCAGCGCTTACGGTAGATCCTTACGGGCGTGTAACGGCGATGACGTATTCGACGATTCTTTTCCCTGTTACGAGCGTAAACGGACAGACGGGAGCCGTTTCGCTTAACACAGATAACATAGCCGAAGGTGTTACAAATCTATATTGGACACCAGCCCGTGGGGATGCACGTTATTCGCTCCTAGGGCACGGTCATACTTGGTCGCAAATCAGCGGCGTTCCTGCCTTTCTGCTGCAAGCTTATACGACGGTTCAGGCCGATACACTCCCTGTAAATCAGCGTAGTAATCTCAATTTTTCCCCAGAATTTGCTATTACAGATAGTTCCTCGAGTAACAGAACTACGGTGTCACTTGCGGCTGTACCCTATGCGAAACTTACAGGAGTACCCGCCTTTATCACGAGCGAAACCGACCCTACAGTTCCAAGTCACGTGAAGGCTATTTCTACGACTGACATAAGCACTTGGAGCGGAAAGATAGGAGGGAGTGGAACCCTTAATTATGTCCCTAAGTTTACCAGCGCAGGGACGTTGGGTGATAGCCGAATTGTAGATAACGGGACGGTCGTTAATATCGCAAGTAGCAATACAACTGGCCTACTAAACGTAGGCGGAGATACGAATATATTCGGAAAAGTAGCTATCGGTGGCAACGACCCAGGGGGGTATCAGTTGCGTGTTGTAGGTGGTGCTATTTATGCCGATGGCGACGGTTCGGCAGTCTCTTTATATATGCCAAGTGGTCGTGCCATAAGAGCACAGGGTACGCTTAACATCGACGCTGGCACAGGAGCGCCAATTTACTTTCGCGCAAACGGGGGTGCAACTTATATTGCAGAATTCAATCCAAGTGGTCAATTTCGGCTTAATTCCTATTACAGCGCAACACAATGGAGCGGCACAGCGGCGGCGTTTTTGGGTACAGATACGAGCGGGAACGTGCTAACGCTACCAACTGTAAGGAGTAATTCTGAAAACGATGCACGTTACTCACTTATAGGCCATACTCACCCAAAAAGCGAAGTTATAGGACTTATAGACGACCTTAATAATCGCCCAACCTGGTCTTTCATCTATACTCAAAACCAGCTTAATATCAGTGGTGCGGGTGGTGTGGTGCATTGGGACAATGTTAGTAATAAGCCAAACCTCTCGTACGTTGGGCATGGGCATATTATCGCTGAAGTGTCTGGCTTGCAAGATGCACTAGATGGAAAAACTCCTTGGGGTCATACACACCCAAAAAGCGAAGTTATAGGACTTATAGACGACCTTAATAATCGTCCAACCTGGTCTTTCATCTACACTCAAAACCAGCTTAATACAAGTGGAGCGGGCGGGCTTGTTCACTGGGACAATGTTAGTAATAAGCCTGGAAGCTATAATCCTAGCTACCATCGCACTAACTACAGCGATATAGATGGGGTGCCTTCATTTCTAACTGGAGAGACAGACCCAAAAGGATATGACTCACATTGGTTTTCTCTGGCTGGCAGGAACTTAACCCTTGGGGTACAACGCAGAGATACAACGCAAGGTTACGCCTCTGTAACATTGCCTTGGAACTACCAGTACGACATAGCAACACAGCAACTCCTTAATGGGAATCACCTAATTCGGCTTAATCGGGATGATGGGTATTATATCGACAGAACAATCACCGAAACCGACCCAAAGGGCGTAAGTAGCTGCTATGGTAGTTATAGCTCGGGTACGCTAAGTATCACGATTGTTCTTCGCGATGGCTTCCAAGTGTCCTGCAATATTCCACTGTCAGGAGGCTCTTAACGAATTTTCAAATCATAAAAAACGCTAAAAAATGGCAAAGAAGATGACAACAGAAAGCACAACAGAACAAAGCGCAACAATTGTAGCAACCGTAAAAATCGTAAGAGACGAATATCTCCCCGCGCTCAGTGCGCTATTTTACATGGTTGGGGGTAGTGCGCTTTTCAAACGGAAGATAAAGGAGCTTCGAGATAAGTTCAACGTCGCTTACATAAGCGAGACGAAAGCCGTGCGCGACATGGAGAAAGACATCGAAATGATTAAGCGAGAGTTGCAGCGGCTTTACAAAAAAGAGCAAAACGAAGCTGTTTTGACCTCAATCCAGTACAATGAGGAACAACTAGAGGCGAAGACATCTGCCTATGAGAGAGCAATCGAAGAGCTGATGGAGAAAGAAATCAAGATTGAGGCTGAAAAACTTGAATCGAAACTGGTTCCTGGGGATAAAGTTCTGATGACAATGTTCAGCGAAAGCTACACAGATGCCTACGGTCGCGCTAATTCTCGCCAGAGTGATTACACCACGCAAATTATTCGTATCGAGGAACTAATTGAATATCCAGAAGCCTAATGCCAACACCGAAACCACACTGTGGGCCTTGTGGCCCGCAGTGGTATATTCACAAAATTGCGCACAAAGAAGGCAGTATCTATACTGTAAGCTTCGATGCACTTAACGTGACGCGAATCGTGTACGACATTGTGCGAGATTGCGACACGCTTTCGAGCGGCCAGCATGACCCTACGAGTTCCGCCTTTGAGATTGATTTGAACGGAGTGTCGGACGGAAAAGCGTTCTTTCTCGCTAGCTGCCCCAACTGCGTTGGATTTTGTCAACCTTTTGAGTTTGAGGTTGTTCACAACGGTACGCTTACGCCTTCGGTACCGCAATTGCGGGCGGTTATTTCGGGTAACAATGTGCTGGTATTTTGGGATTTTGAGGGGAGTGTCGATGCGTTCGAGTTGCAGGCCACTCGGGACGGCGAAAGCTGGACCGACGTAACATTGTCCATGTCGGCGCAAATTCGCCAGCTGAAAACGGGGCCTTGGCTAAATATAGAAGAACTGACGTTTCGGATGCGAGCCCGAAAAGGTGCAAACTACTCAAGCTGGAGTGAGGTGGTGACACCTTCGACTGAAACTACTCAGCCTGATGTTGTTATTCCCAACCCTGGCAATGTACCGTTTAGCAGTGTGCGAATTGACATGATTAATATCATGCAAGACCCTAACACAGGGCTATGGTTCGACGCTGTTTCTTCGACAAGCGGAGACTATAATGCCTACTACTACCTAAATGGACGCCCCTTAAAATCGCCTGACGGTGGTAGGCTTTCATTTCAGGGGATGGCTTTTGAAAGCGGATTCGTTGACGTAGAGAAAATCTACCTACATAAGGATCACTACTCTAATTGGCAACAATGGGAAATGTTTTTTTGGAGGACAAAAGAGAAAGTTGGCGAAGTGTATGTAAACGATTGGTGGGTGTTGGCGTCTAGTCAACAAAGACTTGTAATTCCTTAATTTTCAGAAAGATGATTGTAGAAAAATTAAACCTGCCTAGCTGGATTCGTGCAGATTATATCTCTCACATCGACGAAGCGCCTGTCGTGGGAAATGTAGGAAAAATAGCAGCGTTGCACTCGGTTGACGCAGACATTACAGACGCGCAAAAATTTGAGCGTGGTTTCTCGCACGTCCCCAAGATATGGGATAATGGCACGAGCGCGGATAAGAAATGTTTTGTGCTGCTGTCTGACGTTTTCCCTGGCACGGGACACAGCGACGCACAGATTGATGCGGCTGCACAAAATGTTGGAGCCAACATTTCCAAAAATGCTTGTGTTGGTGATCAATTCACGGAAGCAGGTAATAACCCCATTCCGTGGTGGGATGGTAGCTACTTTACGGTAGGGAAAAAATTCTACCAAAAGCTATGCGAAGAAGTCGGCGCAAGTGGTGCTGCCGACACAAACTTTTTTTGCAACTACGACACCAAGTTTGCGAACTTCTGCGAGTTTTTCCACATAAACGGCGAACGCAACCCCTTACATCCTTACATCGTCAATGCGCTTGCAAGCGAGGCAGGCGCGCGCAAAAAAGGAGACGAAACAAATTCTAACGACCCTTATTATAGCTCAGGAATGGCAGAGTGGACAAACATGTTTACAATGATGCTCTGGGCAAATGACGGGGAAACAAAAGATTGGCTTTTCAACGCAATATTTGAAACGCAGCGTAAATACGCGGCGAAAGCTGACGCGAAGACGGTGATGTACACGTCGCCCTGGGCGCAAAGCTTGAACAATCCAGTAAACGAACATCACAAAAACCCTGGGCATATCCACCCGCGTGAAGGTGGGTACTGGAAAGTGCCAGATTGGCACACAGTGCCATTTGAGTTTCAATTATGGGTCGGGTTTTTTGGCTGTCTTTTGGCCGAAGGTTGTTACAACTGGGATTCGACAGTTAATTTTTCTAAGTCGATTGCTAACGACCGCGAAAACGAATGGACGCCTGACCGTACTTGGGTGAGCGAGGGCGGCGCAGCGCCTGCACTACTACCCGATGGGGAACCGCGTTACCCGCAATTCCCCCGCGCAGGAATGGACGCGATGATTGTTGGGGTGCATTGGTACAACAGTATTAAGCATATTACGAATGCCAGCACTGGAGTGGCATATGCCACTTATATCGCGGATGGTGAAACAGTAGCGCCCCAGGCTGGCGACCCACGCCTTTTCCGCCGTGGCTTTCGCAATTATGGGCAAGATACCATCCTGCACGTAGCTGCCGCCCAAAAGGGTTTGGCACTGGAAGCCATTGGCGCGGGTGAAACGCTTTTGGTTTACATCAACCCTTATCGGCTATTAACCGAAAAGGAAAACGTAACAATCCTGTCCAACGGAAAATCGTATGATTTAGGGAAATTGGCGGGGTCAAAGCTGCATGTATTTCGGGTTAAAAATGGAGCAATACAATAACCATGGAAGCACTGGAAACATTCGTCGAAGGTGCATACGTGCGTCTATCATTTGACATTACGGGGCTTACCCAAGGTACATCTTTGAAGGGGAAATTGCTGCATAAGGGGCAAACTTATCAGCTTTCCAACGTGATTAATGGCACTATTCTAACCATGAGTAGTGCCACTAATACGCTACCAGCAGGTACCTATAAGTTTGTGCTGCTATGGTATATTGAGGAAACTGATGAGCCACAGGAAGAAGAAGAGTACGAAATCGTAATAAAGCCTCGCAAATGATTCCAGCCACGTATTTGCCACGACCAAAATTTAAGCTCAAGCGATCGCCCGACAACGTGATTGCCTGTGAGCTGGAGCAAAGGCCCTCCATTCACCTGAGCGCCTCTAAAACTATTGTTGTGCTCAACCAAAGCACTGAATTTAACCTTGACTTATTACTCTTGTATCAAACAGCCAGTTTATAACAATGACACTCGAACAAAGACTAACCGCCCTGGTAAATGCCATCGGAGCGAAAGACAAACAACAAAGCAATGCTATTGGTGTACTTGCTTCGTTAAATACAACCACGAAAACATCGCTAGTAGCTGCTATCAACGAGATTCTCGTAACAATTGCTGGAAGTACGCAGATTAACGACGCTGCAATTGCGACAACTTCGACCTATTCTTCATCGAAGATTGAAACTATTGTTGATAATGCTGTTGCTGAAGCAGTGAATACAGTGCTGGGGGGAGCTTCTGCAGCATACGATACCCTTGTCGAGATACAAGGACTTTTGCAAGGACAAGATAACTCTCTAGCTAACTTACTTACTGCAGTAGGGACACGCTTGCGGTTTGATGCGCCGCAAACACTTACATCCGCTCAAAAAACACAAGCGTGCGCAAACTTGGGTATCGGTGAACCTGATACCGATTTTGTCGCGACTTACAACGCAGCTCTTTTATAGGCATGACACTTATAGAACGTATCAATGCGCTTGCCACGGTGGTAGCGGGTCACATAAAGACCCGCTCTATCCCACCTGGCGGAGCTGTAGGAAATGTTTTGGTGAAAAATGGGCCTGGAGATTACGCAACTGCTTGGCAATCACAAACTGGAGCAAGTCAATCAGATTTGCAACGCATCGAAGCACAAAACTGGTTTTTATGAAACGTAGTGACAGCTTTAATAATGGCTATATTGGGGGAAAGGGTTTGAATTTTCTTGTGGTAGATAGTCCTGGAATTCTGTCAATGTCTAAGCATTTTGTAGCTGGGACAAAATTTTTACTGGACAATATTTCTACTACTGGTCTAGTAGAAGCAGCCTCTTACAGACGTTTAAGGGGCGCTTACAATGGTGCATTGGCGCAAATGAGAAGAAGTACAGATAGTGCAGTTTTGGACATAGGATCCAACGGTGAGCACTTTGACGTAACTTCTATGAATAGCTTTATCGGTTCAGTGACGGGCTATACTAGAATTTTGTATTCGCAGGCAGGTCTTGGATCTTCCTATGATTTTGTCCAAGGTACAAATGCAAAGCAGCCCATTGTACGTCTCTCAGGTACGAATTACACCATGGGTGGACGCGTTTGCATGATGGGTGTTCCAGGAAACGATACAGGTTTGGCAACTAGCAACATCGCCAATCTTATAACAGGAACAGACTTTACTTGCATACTTGTGGCTAGTGTTGGAGCACATAATAATTACGCCCGTTTCTTCTCTAGTCAATCAGCTGGGGGAAGCAATGACTACGGAACTGGAGGGTGTTCTATTACACAATCTGCAAGTAATAATACTATAGCATTTACTGGTGGAACTAATAGCTATTGCTATCCTAATGGTACAAGTGGTAACGTATCTGGAAATGTAGTTTTCACGGTATATACGAATTCAACTGGGGCTACTGTACGAGCAAACGGAGCCCTACAAAGGACAGAACCGTTCGTGACAAACCATAACTCGTATGCGCTTGGTATTATGAATCAGGTTGCTTCAGGTGGTGGGGCTTCGCTTAATCAGCTGTTTTCTGAAATTATTGTTTTTAAGCGGACACTTTCTCTTTCTGAAATACAAACAATTGAGCGAAATATGGGCACTTACTGGGGCATCTCAGTAGCATAATAAATCTAAATATCATGCCAAATACTTATAAATCAATCGCTAAAAAACTTGACGTAAATACTACGTTTTCTGCCTATATCGTGCCCAGCAATACAGTATCTATCGTGAACCTTGTAACGTTCGCCAACATAGATGCTTCAAATAGTGATACCATTGAATTGTCGATAAGAAAGTTAGCAGATGCAGCAGACACATTCATAAATAAAGGAGCATCGGTTCCAGTGGCTACTACTTTTCGAATTGATGGTCCCATTGTTATGAATGCAGGCGATACGCTCAAAATTAAAGCTGCTACTGCAAACAGAATAGATGTAACTATTCACCTAATGGAAATTACCTAACATGAATACAGCCGTGAATAAACCCTTAGAACACACCTTTGAATTTGGACTGGCGCTGACAGCCACGCTCCTCCAAATTAACATGCAGCAGCTCTTCGATTGGAATGCTGTTGCGCTCAAACTTGCCATACTGTCTGGCTCGATTACCTATGTGATTAAAGCAAAAAACGACGAAAAAATGTCTTTTCGCGAAGCGTGCTTTACCGCGCTCAGTGGGTTTACGTTCGGGGTTTACATGGCACCTTTTGTTGTGGATTTATACGCAATCACCAAACCTGCTTCTACAACAGGCGTACATTATCTATCTGGAGCATTTGGCCAGTGGATTTTGAACGTTGGTTGGGCCATTTTGAAAGGGGCCCACAAAGAAGGATGGTCAGCGATTCGGGATAGGTTTTTCCCCTCGCGCAAAAAAAGACATAACAGCTACGACGAAAACGAATATCCTAACCAATGATTTATCTTTTAGCAGGCCATACCGTCATTGCAGGACGCGGGACGGGGGCATTTGGAATAAATGGCTTCGATGAAGCCGTGGAAGCTGTGCGTCTTAGAGACGATATTACAGCTGCTTTGCGCGCACGTGGCGTGAAGGTCGTTAACGAGGTCAACACCTCGCCATTGGCGAAGGTAGTAGCCTGGTTGAAATCGATCGTAAAAAAAGACGATAAGGTGATCGAGATTCACTTCAACATGGGCCCGCCGACTGCCACTGGTACCGAAGTTTTCATCGACGATACGCCTACGCAAGAAGAACGGTTTTTTGCCCAAGCCGTGGCTCGAACCATCGGTAATACCTTAGGGATTCGACTTCGTGGAATCCAAGGTGTAAAACTGGAATCGGAGAGCCAACACAAAAGTTTGGCTATCATTTCGGTGCCTTCGTCGGCCATCAATATACTCATCGAAGTGATGTTTGGTAGTAACAAAAACGACGTGGGATTGTACCACCGAAATTATGATCGCCTTGTTCAAGCTTTATCCCGAACGATCGCCCCATGACAAAAGTCCAAAAAATCGTTCTTGGCGTGGCCTTGGTTGTGCTCACCATCAGCATGGTGATGCTGGCATATAACACCTACGAACCGAAACCTGACCCCGTAAACCTTCAGAAAATCAATGAAACGATTAAAAAACAAAGTGATAGTGTCGCTGTGGCTGCTGGTAGCTATAGCGACACTACAAAACTGCGTAAGCTTGAAGCCCTCAAGCGCCGAATTGCAGAAGCGCAATACAACGATAGCGTCGCGCGCGTCTCAAATAAGCGACGCTGACGCTGCTGTGGCATGTTACGACATGCTGACCAACTGTGAAAAAAGCCTGGCTGATACCACCGCCAAACTGCACCGAGTACAGGCACAAATGCCAGAAGTGAAAAAAAATGCCCGAAACAAGGGCATCTACCTGGGCGCTGGTGGTATGAGCGTCCTAACAATGTTGCTACTAATTTTTGCGAACTGAGAGATAACGATCCCAGCAAACCCACCTTTAGCTTAGAGGTGGGTTTCTTATTTTCCTTTCGTAGCTCATTTTTACGCGGAAACTTGCGTACATGATACGCATCACCCGCAATGGCTCAGAGCTAGAGCTATACCCTCAAACCCGTTTTGATTACGAAATGAACAGCTGGCTATTCAGCGACGATGATAGCCTGTTGGGGTCGTTCACATATGATTTCAGATTTCCGCTTTCGCCCAAAAACATTGCCTTCTTAGAGTACCGCCACTTACCCGAACAACCCTATCGTGAGATTGAAGTGTACGTGGAGCTGAGCAATGCCCTTATCATGAAGTGCAATCTAGCTTACGAAATAGAAGGGGAAAGTGGAATCGGTTTCATCAAGTTTGAGTCGGCAACCGTCAACTCAAAAATCAAAAATGTGAAGCTTGCTGAAGTAATCAACGAAGTGGTTTACCTGGGCAAAACCCCCGCTCAAGCTGCCGTAATAATGGAGGAAATAGCCCGGGCTACGCCAGGGCATTATCCTATTGTTTTTGCGCCGATTTACAACCCTGATTTTGTGGAAACAGACTATACCCTAACCCATCAGGACATAGAAGGTATTCAGTCGCTGACCACAATCGAATACGTGCGTAACAACATAATCAACGCCTGGGGGAAGCGTAAAGACGAATCGGTTGGGTTTCTGTACAACTCCTACGAATCACGATTTGTACGTGCGTATTACAGAAACATGGTAAAAATCGAGGCGGGCATACTCAACGTGCCTTATGTCTATATGTGCTACGTCATCACCAAGGTGATGGACTACCTTGGGTTTGGCATCGAAAGTACTTGGTTTTTTGAGCCTGAAACCCAATGCAGGGTTATTTACAATACCCAAGCCCTCGCAACTTTCAGCGAAACGGTACAGTCGCTTCCTGTTATTACCGCCAAGGTGTCGGAGCACGTGCCTGACATGACCATTGCCGAATTTTTGAAGGCCATTAGAAAAAACTATTCGCTTTCGATTGATTTTGACGCCATTCGTGGCGCTGTGAGTATTAAGACCTTTGCCGAGATAGAGCGCAGCCGAGACTACAACGACTGGAGGAGCTACCAAACCCAGGATCCTGTGAAAATTTCGAGGCCGAGCGGAAGGGGCTGGAAGGTGAAATATGAGGAAGATGGGGGAGATGCCTTGTATAAGGAGCTCACTATCACGACCGAATTTCAGGTCGGTAATGGCGACCAAACGTATAGCGTTGGCGTGGGCACATTGCCGATGCTCCGCCAAAAAAATGAAACAACGGGAGCCATTTGGGTAATACCACAGGCCAAACAGCCAGGGAATTTGCGCGGAAAATTCTACAAGAAAAGTGATCGTTACGGCGAGACCAAACCAAAAAACGAATACAAACTGCGAATCCTGGCGTATCGTGGGATGCAGCCCGATATTGATGGTACTCCATACCCCATGCTCACCTCCGAGCTGTATAATACAAAAGGGGAAAAGATAGGAGCCACGGGCGATAACCCGACGCTTACTAACAGCTGCTACGCCGTGTATGTGCGGCCGTACCTGTACTTCCGTGATCAGGCCCGCGAGGTGGAGACCAATCTGCTTCTTCCTATTACTGCGTTGCAGGAACAGAAAATGTATAAAAAAGTTGGCTTCGCGGGGGATAACCGCGTCATGATGCGCCACATCCTCAAAAAACTGGTCGTGGATCTGCCAGGCGATGGCGGCTTCGTAAAAGCAAAAGCCTACAGCTATGGCATATTACCGCAAGAAATTGGCGTAATAAGCAATGCGGCCGTGTGGCTTTCGATCGAGTTTGTCAATCACCGTGATATAAGCGAGAATGCAGTCTATCAAGCCATCGCCGACGTGGTAGTGAAAGCATGGTCTGATGAGACGAAACAAAGGGCTGTAACTGTAGCCGACTTGGCCGTCTTTTTTGCTGAGCAAAACGTCATTACAAAAGAGCAAATCGAATTCTCAACCCTAATGACAGGAAGTGAGCAAATCGTGAGAAATGATGCTACGGTAATTTTTGCGCCGCTTTATTCCTACCTGCAAAATGTCAGCACATCATACACTTATGTGCTTATCCCAAGTTCAACCTATTCAATAATACCATAATGGGAGTAATGAAACGCATCATCGGCGACGGCCGATCGGTCAGGGCCGTGTGGCGCAAATCAGCGGTCGAGCGCAAAATGGTAGGAATGCAAACCATTCCAGGACTCGCCAATAACGAGCTTCCAGAAATCAGACTGAGAACCATGAACGCCGAGACCATGAAGCTGTTTATGCCGATTTTCAAGGAGCGGTTAAAACGCAATTTGGTAGAGCAAAACATTGGATATGAGGGGGATTTGGACGACAGTTTGCGCGAAAGCGTAAAAAAAAGTGGGGATGGGGTGATGGGAACGCTGTCGTTCAATTTTTATGGGCGCTTTGTGGATTGGGGGGTTGGCAAGGGTACCAGCCTGATGGAAGCGCAGTCGGGCATCCCGCTCGCAGCGGGACGGCTCACCGCCAGGCGTAGAGCCAAGCCTTGGTTTGGGCCTCAGTATGCCCACGAACTCAAGCGGATTGCCGAGCTCACTGCTGCCAATACGCAGCAAGTGCTGGCCGAAATGGCCGCGCAAATGAATGTGCAAGTTGAAATTAAGATATAGAAAGCCAATACAGCCATGGCAAAGAAAAGTACAGAAATCAATACCAATAAGTCGATTATCCAACTGGTGGTCGATGGAAAGAGTGCAGAAACAAGCGTGAAGGAACTAGGGGGAGCCCTAAGCTACGTGAACACTGAGCTTAGGAAAATGAAGGCCAACGACCCCCTGCGCGATGACCTGATTAAGCAAAAAAGACAAATTACCGCCGAGTACCAGAAGCAGAAAACGGAGATTGGCGACATACGCACCGCTTGGCAAAAGTTCAAACAGGAGTTTGCGACGGTTGCCACGGGCGTAGTGGGTGGTAATGCGATGACATTTGTGATGCAACAAATGCTCAACTATATTCCACAGCTCACGGCTCACAGCATGAAGCTCAAAGATGAGCTTGCGGACGTGGCCAAGAAAACAGACATGACGGATCAGGAGGTGAATAAGCTCAACTCATCCATGAAAAAAATGGATACCCGCACGGCCACTAAGGATCTACGCGAAATGGCAGGGATTGGGGGGCAATTTGGGGTAGCAAAAACCCAAATAGAGAGCTTTGTCGATGGGGCCGACAAGGTCAATGTGGCCTTGGGTGATCAGTTTGGAAGTGCGGAAGCCACGGCAGGCGCGGTACTGAAGCTGCGTAATATTTTCCAGAACATTAAGAGCGACAACATCAAGGATGATTTGCTTCATATTGGTAACGCGCTCAACGTCTTAGAAGCTGATGGCGCCGCAACAGGCGCGGGAATGGCTGATTTTTCTAGCCGAATGGGCGGGGTACTTATCCCACTCAAGGTAACAGAGGCACAGGTATTGGGACTCTCGGCCACGCTCGAAGAACTGAACGTAACCGCAGAACGCGGCTCGACGGCCACGGTGGATATTTTCCAACGTATGTTGCTTGAGACGGAAACCTTTGCGAAGGTGGCGGGGATGCCTCTCAACGAGTATAAGAACCTGATCCAAAAGGATATTTTTGGGGCCTTTATGAAGTACCTGGAAGGTTTGCAGAAAGTGGTACCAAATCAGATCGAGTTTGCGCGGGTGCTTGAAGCAAGCAAGCTGACTGGGAGCGGTGCAAGTGAAGTGCTATCGAAGCTCGCCACTAACTCGGATATGCTTACCGAAAAAATCGGCAAAGCAGGTACAGCCTTGCAAAATACCGATAGCATCATGTCCGAATTTCAGAAGCGAAACCATGCTTTGGCATTGGGCATGAAGCAGCTTTCTGAATGGTGGAATGGGCTTATTTATAGCGATACAGCTCAAGGTTTTGTGGAAGGTACGGTAAAGATGCTTACATCAGTACTCGGGCTTCGTGATAGAGTTCAGGAAGCAAGAGTAGAGTTCGAAAAGCAAAAAACAGTAATAAACCAGTTGGATAATGTCTTGCCTTCGCTTTTGGAAAAACATCAAACTCTATCAAAAGAAGTATTGACTACTGGAAAGCACCAGAAAGAATTACATGATATTACACAAAAAATAGCAACTCTTGTTCCACAGGCAGTAACTGCATGGGATGAATATGGAAACGCGATTGATATTGACCGAGAAAAGCTGGAGCAATTCCTAATTGTTCAACGTAGAACTTTTGAAGAAACAAAAAAACAAACTGCTGAAAAAATTAGGCTTGATTTAAAGGAAAAAGATAAACGTCTTACAGTAGTAAATGGGCAAATTAGGGATAGAAAGACAGCTGATGTAGAAGGTGATTTTGGGTTTATTCGTGAACTTTCGACGGAAGAAATCAACGCCCTTCGAAGCGAAGCGGCAGCGTTACAGGCTGAAATAGGTAAAGCTGAATTAGAAGTTGCTCAATTAACTGGGATAATCACACAAAAAGATATTGACCGAAGCAATCGAATAAACGCACCCGTTAAAAGCCCAACAAAGAACTCAACTGTTACGTCTCCCTTGGGAAGTGGTGGCGAAAGCGACTCGAAAAGTAAGAAAAAGAAAAAAACTGTTGAGCAAGGCATAAGTATAGGCATGTGGTACGGTGGTACTCAAGACGAAATAGATGCTTATGCCGACTTGGATGAAAAGGTAGCGGAAGAGCGTAAAAAAGGACTTGCCAACTTACTGAAAGATGTCGCTATAGAATACGACACCTTCTATCTGAGCCTGGAACAAAAAGCAGCAAAAGGGGCCATCACCGATGAAGAGTTTCTGAAGCAGAAACGTGAAAAGGAGATTGAGGAGCTAACCACAATCAAGATGTTTAAGGAGCTGTACCGTGAAGAAACAATAGACCTTGACCGACAGATAGCCCAAAAACAAATTGAAATAACAAAAGACGCTGCCGATCAAAAAGTTGAAATCCTAAAGGAGCAAAAAAAAGCTGAAGAGCAAGTACGTAAGGATATAGCCGAGCTCGCCAATGCGCAGCACAAAGCTGAATTTGACCTTAATCAGGCCAAAAGCCAGATGATGCAGGAAGGCATAGCAGCGCTGATGGGTATGGCCAAGCAGCAATCGGGCATTTGGAAAGCACTATTTTTAGTTCAAAAGGGCATGGCCATTGCCGAAATCATCACCAAAGCACAACTTGAACTAGCCGCGTATAAACTCGCGATCGCAAGTTATTCGGCGCAAATTGCCGCCACTGGAGGCGTAAGCCCAGTAGGTTGGGCAGGTATAGCCACCACCACGGCCCAAATAGCCGCCACCAAGATGACTGCAGCGGCGGGCATCGCGACGATTGCTGCCCAAACCGTACCCGTTTTTGCTGGACGTGAGGCGGGTGGAGCGTCGCCGCTTTCGGTTAGTAATTCTACGCCACAAGGGTACGTAGATAGCCCTACCTTATTTAGTCAAAGCGCATTTGTGGCAGGGGAAGGGAACAGGAGAGAATACATCATACCGTGGATGATGCTCCAGGATCCTGTAGTGGCCAACATGGTGGGTATGATGGAGAGCGTGCGACCTCGTTATTATTCATCCGCAGGGGATGCCGCCGCTGCCCCTCGTGGGATTTCGGTCAGTGGTGGCGGCGGCGGCTCACAGCTCAGCGATGGCCTGCTTATACAGGTGATAGATCTACTTGCAAGAATAGAAGCCAAGAGCGATAAGGAAATCGACTTTAATTTCTCGAATTTTGAAAGAAAGCAAGAACGCCTTAACTTTATTAGGAAGGATACGAGCGCCTAAAGAAGTATAGGAAATTCTTTTAGGTTATTTTCAATCTCAAAAACTACGATGGCCAATTTTAGCCATCGTGGAAAATCTTGGGTTTTGGAATTTACCACTTTTCGCACCGAGTCGGGGGAGTTGCCTGTAAGCTGGGCAATGTCCTTGTCTTTCCAACAGTAATGATTCTTCATTCTGTCGTATCTATCTTTCCATGTCATAAGCTTGAGAAAATTCTTTGTTGTGAAATAATTCGGATAATCCCGAAATCTGCTTGAGTCGGAGTAGCTCATCGCCATCCATACCGATGTGTTTGCCATTTCGTTGACGTATGTATGGAATATAGACGCGCATGGTGCCACTTTTTTCGTCGGTGTACAAGCGAGAACCCTTGATTCTCGCTTGTAACATCCGTAGTTCGTCCACTAAACCAATTCAGCTTTTAGTTCTTCAATGGCTGCAAGGTGCTTTTCAATTTCTTTTTGAATTTGCTCCTGACTGCGTTTTTTTACAGCGGGCTTGACCTCGCACCATCCACCTTCGATGGCGGCTTGAACATCTTTAAATTTGGTACGTTCTAGTGGAAAATCTTTGATAAGAAAATCAGCGTCCGAAACCTCGGTACGCCAGTTTTGTACGGAGCCACCGCTATTGTAATGGCCTTTGATGAATATGATGCCATCGCCTAGGCGAGCGCCAGAGTCGCGGCCACGGGCTTTGGCAATGGTGCGGCCAAAAAGTACTACGGGGTCTTTTGAGGCATAGTCAGAGAAGTTTTTAATGTGCAAAGTGCACAGTTCAACAACCTCGGTACCATCAACACCAAAGGTTTCAATCATGGCCTCTTTGACAAGGTCGGAAATGCTATCGTCAAAATACCAGGCATCGTTTTTGAAAGTGCCACGGAGGTTTTTGCAACGAGTTACAAATTGCTGATTGTAAGGGGTAACAACCTTTACTAATCCTTTTTCGGGAATTGAAGTGAAAGAAATTTCCATTTTTTGATTGTTTTGATTTGTATATTTGCATTAACACTACGGTTTCTGATTGTTTCCGTAGTGAACCCCGTCGGCGGCAACCAACGGGGTGTTTTTTTTTAAACTAAAATGAAATCAGCGATGTCGTCGGCATCTTCAAATGTGCCTACTGGTTGAGCGTTGATTGATAAAATGTACTTCCCCCCTTTTTTTTCTGGCATCGCTTCGTAGTTTTTTTTGTATCCATCAGGGCCAAAAAACGAAAGCATCCCTGTGGATACGTGTCTGCCAAAGGAATGAAATCCTTTGTGCTTTAAACGTTTTTCAAGAATTTTTTCTGGATTCATCTAAATGATTGTTTTTGTTATGAGAAAACGGCGGCAACCGTTATCATTCGGTTGAATGATAGAACAAAGGTAATCATTTATTTTTAAATGTCAATATATATAGACACAAATATTTTACTCACCAAAAACTTTTTTCACCAAGTCGTCATTTTCCTCTGGCTCGGCGGCTCCAAAATACGATTCAGTAACGGCGATGGAGGCATGATCGAGGGCGTCGGATACGATGTGTACGTCGCCTGTTTTCTGTCGGGCAATGTTGGCAAAGCTGTGCCTAGCCACGTGCATAGATAATTTCTCGAAACCCAAGTTGTGCGCTATTTCCATCAGTTCGTTTCTGATCTTAGAATTTTTTGAGTCTAACACCTTGACCCATTTGCGGGGATCGTAGTCGCTTTTTGTGTATTTTTTCAAGAAGGGAAATATATAATCCTTCTCGGTTTTGCGAAACTGGGCGTAGTATTCTAAGATTGCTTTGGCGCGGGCGATCAATTTCCTAGGGCGAGATTTGTCCGTTTTGGATGCTCGGTAGGTAAGGTAGTCGCCCTTTACGTTGCGCCAGGTAAGTTGCAGTACGTCAGAGACGCGCATCCCCTGCAGATAGAAAGAGAACAAGAACGCCAAGCGCGCGTCATGGGCGAGGGAGCCAGGCGTAGTTTCATAATTCTCAATGTCCATTATTTGGATTTCCTTGAGCCTGGTACGACTTGTTTTTGCTTTGGGTAAGGTGTATTCAAGAAAAGGGTTGTCCATTGTGCGGTATGCCTTGCATTTTAGGGCGTCGCGATAGACCGTGCCCAAGAATTTTATGTTACCGCCGATTGTGTTGTCGTTGTTGCCGATACGTCGTAGGTAGCGTTCGTAGTCCTTCAGGAATTTGTAAGTGATTTCTGGAAATAGCAGCTCAATTTGTTTGCCGCTACCATCCTTGCCCAAGTAATCTTTTAGCTTTTTTATGACGGACTCACGGGCGAGCTGCGTGCCCGCGTTTGGCATCTTCGATACGTAATCGTCTGCATAGTCTAAGTAGCTATCGCCGACAATTTCACGCTTCAGTTTTTTTTTAATTTCGGCAGCGCTTGTTTTTACGTCAATGGCCTGATTGTGTAGATATGTTTTTTGCGCTTCAAGCAGCTTGGCATCCATCACCATTTTTATTTGTGCGCTGAGTCGATGCCCTTTTCTTACTTCAGATTTTTCTTTGTTCCAGTCTTCAGCCTTAATCGAATATCCGATGTCGAGATACTTGTGGGTACGATTTTGGGTAATACGAAGCATAATTTTTTGCGTGCCGTCTTTCTGCACGTGACTATGCAGCACATACTTGAAAGTGATATTCATCTGTGTAACAATTTGTGTAACATTTTGCGATTTGTGGCGATTCGTTACGGGGCGAAATGTGGCCAAACGCATAAAAAAAGCGCCTTAAATCGTGTTTAAGGCGCTTGGTGAGTCGTTACAACTCGAAAGGGTGACCCCGTTAGGATTCGAACCTAAGACCGACAGATTAGAAATCTGTTGCTCTATCCAGCTGAGCTACGGGACCTGTTCGTGTCGAACGCGGGTGCAAAAATAAATGTTTTTGCGACTTTTAACAACATTCTACCCAAAAATTGTGTATCCCTCCCGAATCTGCCTATTTTTGTGACTTACTAAAGACCCACAAACCAACTATTTAGCGTGTATTTGTATTCAGAAAAAATTGTCGAGGACTTTCAACAAATTTTTGGAAAAACTCCTTCTTTCGTCGTGCGTGCCCCTGGTCGCATCAATCTTATTGGCGAACATACCGATTATAATAATGGATTTGTGCTGCCTGCGGCTATCGACAAGGCGATTTATTTTGCCATTGCACCTCGCACCGACCAACTTTGTAAGGTATATGCCGCCGATTTGAACGATACGTTTGAGTTTAGCCTTGATTCGCTCCATAAATGCCCCAAAAGTTGGGCTAATTACCTCATTGGCGTAACTAGCGAACTGATTACGGACGGGTATGTCATTCCGACTGGTTTTGAGGTTGCTTTTGGGGGAGATGTACCAAACGGTGCGGGGCTTTCGTCGTCGGCGGCAGTGGAGAGTGGAATGGGATGGGCGTTAAGTGAGTTGTTTGGGTTACAAATCCCGCGTTTACAACTCGCCCTCGTTGCGCAACGGGCTGAACACCACTTCGCTGGGCTTCAGTGCGGGATCATGGACATGTTTGCGTCTATCCACGGCAAAGCTAATTCCGTTATTCGCCTTGATTGTCGCGATTTGACGTTTGAATATTTTCCCTTCGATTTTGAAAATTACCAGTTGGTACTTTGCAACTCTGGGGTAAAACATACGTTGGCCGATTCTGCCTACAACACCCGCCGCCAAGAATGTGAGCAAGGGGTGGCAATTTTGAAAGGGTTTTATCCTTCCATTGATAGTTTGCGGGATGTGAGCTTGGCCCAAGTGGAGGCCCATAAAGCTGATTTTTCTGAAAACGTTTATCGCCGTTGTCGGTACGTGACGGGTGAAATTGAGCGGGTCGTGAGTGCGTGTGAAGATTTGCAGCGGGGTGATTTAGCGGCTTTTGGTAAAAAAATGTACGAAACGCATACGGGATTGAGTGAGGATTATGAAGTGAGTTGCGTAGAACTTGATTTTTTGGTAGATCAAACGGTTGCTCTTACCGAAGTCTTAGGGGCTCGTTTGATGGGCGGTGGTTTTGGCGGCTGCACCATTAATATCGTCGAAACGGCACAGGTGGATTCTTTTATAGAAAAGATGACGGTGGCCTACCGCGAGCAGTTCAACAAAAAACTGGTCTGCCACGTCGTGGGTATCACGGAAGGGGTTGCCCGGCTAGAAAAGCTATAACGTTACACTAAAAACTCATTCCCATGAATCGTTTAAAAAATTTGCAACGCCTTCAAAATGAAACGTTTGACATTTGTGTCATTGGAGGCGGAGCCAGCGGGGCAGGTTGTGCGCTCGACGCGGCTTTGCGTGGCTTTAAGGTGGCATTGATTGAAAAAAAAGATTTTGCCTCCGAGACTTCGTCGAAATCGACCAAGCTGATTCATGGGGGAGTACGTTACCTTGAACAAGCGTTTAAAAATTTAGATTTTGCCCAATTAAAGCAGGTACGTCACGGCTTAGAAGAACGCCAAATTGTGCTGCAAAATGCCCCACATTTGGCCCGACCGTTGCCTCTTCTGACACCCGTTTTTAGCTGGTTTGAAGGGTTGTATTTTACGATTGGATTGCGGATGTACGACTTTTTTGCCAAAGGGGATGCTTTGCCCAAAAGCCGTTGGTTGAGCAAAAAAGAAACGCTTTTGCGAATGCCTTCTTTGGATGCTAAAAAATTGCACAGCGCAGTTTTGTATTTTGACGGACAGCTCGACGATGCGCGGTACTGTCTAGCCTTGGCCCACGCGGCCGAAGAAGCAGGCGTTGCCGTGGCAAATTATACGGAATTAGTGGGGGTAAAAAAAGATACCAATGGCAAGCTGACCGAAGCGCAAGTTAGACCAACCGAAGGGGAGGCTACGTTTGGGATAAAAGCGAAATTATTTATCAATTGTACGGGGGCATTGGCGGATCACGTTCGATTGATGGCCAACCCTACATTATCAAAACGTATTCGTCCCAGTAAAGGGGTTCACGTGGTGTTGCCGTACGAAGTGCTTAAAAGTGATGACGCGATGCTCATTCCAAAAACCAGCGACGGACGTGTGGTTTTTGCGATTCCGTTTGAGGGACAATTGTTGTTGGGAACAACCGATACCGATTATAAAGACTTAGATAAAGAACCTATTTTGGATGACAAAGAGGTTGATTTTCTGTTGGATACGCTTACGCGCTACTTGGCCAAACGCCCCGATAAGTCGCAGGTAAAAGCTGGTTTTGGTGGACTGCGACCTTTGTTGGCGGCGAGCGAGTCGGCTTCTACCAAAAAGCTGGTTCGTGACCACGAAGTTGAACATGACCCTACGTCGAATTTGGTAAGTTTGTTGGGAGGAAAATGGACAACCTACCGTTACATGGCCAAAGATACCATCGACAAAGCCTGTGAATTGTTGAGCGTTGACCGTGAATGTACAACGGCTCAACACGTTCTTGTGGGAGGTGAAGACTACGCGTTTGAAGATTGGAAAATTATTCAAACGGTATATCGTTTGGCCAAAGATATAGCCAAAAACCTCATTCGTAAATACGGAAGTAGGGCACATAAAGTCGCACGTCTGACGCAAGAAAACATCCTTTGGGCGCAGCGCTTGGTGGATAAGTATCCTTTTATTCAGGCAGAAGTTATTTATCAAGTTCGGGAAGAAATGGCCTTGACCTTGCGAGATGTATTTGCCCGCCGTACGCGTTTGGAGATTCTGGATTGGGAGGCAGTTTTGGAAGCCTTGCCCATTGTGGCCGATTTGATGGCGCAAGAATTGGGCTGGACGACGGAACAGAAACAGCAGCAAATCGACGAATATACCGCTCAACTTCAATCATTTATCAAATCTGCGCAATAAAATTGAAATGAAAAGTAACAATGCGCTCATTTTAACCAATGGCCTTTTAAGTACCAATGATGCCAAAACGGCACATGGCCTGATTCGTGGCACGGAGCGATATACCATCTTGGGAGTGATTGATTCACCCACCGCTGGGCAAGATGCAGGTGAGGTATTGGATGGGAAAAATCGCAATATTCCCATTTTTAGTAGCTTGTCGGAAAGCTTAACGTATTTACCATCAGTTGATTATCTAATCATTGGGGTCGCAACGGTGGGAGGGGTTTTGCCACCTGATATGCTCACGATTGTGGAGGAGGCCATCAAACGTGGACTTTCCATTGTGAATGGTTTGCATGAATATTTGTCGGAAAAACCTGAAATTGCGGAGCTTGCTACCCAACATAAAGTCCAACTCATTGACGTTCGTAAACCCAAAGCCCGCAAAGATTTGCATTTTTGGACGGGAGAAATTTACGACGTAAGTTGTCCGATTGTGGCGGTGATTGGGATGGACTGTGCCCTAGGAAAACGCACCACGGCAAGGTTGATTCGTCAGGCTTGTGAACAAAAAAATGTCAATGCCCAAATGATTTATACGGGTCAAACGGGCTGGTTGCAGGGCGGAAAATACGGTTTTATTTTTGATTCAACGCTCAATGATTTTGTGTCGGGCGAGGTCGAACACGCCATTGTTTCGTGTTGGAAAGAAACCAATGCCGACCTGATTTTGGTGGAAGGCCAATCGTCGCTCCGAAACCCCAGCGGCCCGTGCGGACTGGAGTTTTTGATTTCGGGTCAAGCCAAGTATGTGGTATTGGTTCATGCTCCAAAACGCACCTATTTTGACAATGAGGCGCATTGGGGTAAAATCCCGTCGGTGGAGTCTGAAATCGACATTATTGAAAAATTCGGGTCAAAAGTAATAGCTCTAGCCCTCAATACCGAAGGTTGTACCCCTCAAGAAGCCATTGATTTTCAGCAAGAATACCGTTCAAGGTTGACTATTCCTGTGGTGTTGCCTTTGGAACAAGGGGTTCAGGAAATTGTAGCGCAGCTTCAACTACTTTTGGTATAAAATCAACACTTTATGAAAATTACCCGCGTTCGTCCTCTTCTCAAAAAATTGGCATTGAGTAAACCTTATGCCATTGCGGGTTATACGTTTACGGACGCGGAAAATGTTTTCTTGGAAATTGAACTTGGAAATGGCATCGTTGGGCTTGGTGCGGCCAGTCCAGCGGAAGAAGTGGTTGGGGAAACAGGAACGCAGACGTTTGCCCAATTGCAATCGGATTTTTTTCAAAGGTTTGTTGGACGAGATATTCGTCATTTTAGGCAACTAATATTTGAAACTTGTCAAGCTTTTCCAATGCTTCCTGGTACGCAAGCCGTGGTGGACATTGCGTTGCACGATGCGTTTGGGCAGTACCTTGGAATCCCCATTGTGGAGTTATACGGACAAAAAATAACCTCACTTCCTACCTCCGTTACCATCGGGATTATGTCGGTAGAAGAAACATTGAAAGAAGCGGAAGAATACCGAAGACTAGGTTTTAAAGTGTTGAAAATCAAGACGGGAGAGGTGGTGGAGGAAGATATTGAGCGGATTTTGAAACTGCACGAAAACTACGGCTCTACTTTCAAAATTCGGGTGGATGCCAACCAAGGCTACAGTTTGGGCGAATTAAAACATTTTGTAAAAGCCACCGAAAAAGTGGGGATTGAAGTCATCGAACAACCGCTGGTAGTAGGAGAGGAGGCTTCCCTACTATCGCTTGATGCCGAACTAAGAACGAATCTCGTGGCGGACGAATCGCTCAAAAATGCCAATGCGGCGTTAACGCTGGCGCAACATCCTCAGTCGTTTGGAGTTTTTAATATTAAACTCATGAAGTGTGGGGGTATTCTCAATGCTTTTGAGATTGCTACTATTGCCAAAAATGCAGCTATTGAGCTCTTTTGGGGCTGTAACGACGAAAGTATCGTTAGCATTACTGCGGCTTTGCACGCTGCTTTTGCCTGTCCAACTACCCGTTATTTAGATTTAGACGGAAGTTTTGACCTTGCCGAAGACGTGGTTTCGGGTGGTTTTGTACTGGAGAATGGCTTTTTAAGTCTGACAGACAAAGCAGGTTTAGGATTATCCACACAGGTCAGACGATAGTCAGACCGTATAAGCAGGTCAATGGTCTGACTATCGTCTGACCGAATATCGTTTGTCCGACTTATTTGAACAAAATAATCAGAACAGCACCTACCACCATGATTGACACCCCCGCTAGTTTTTTCCACAACTGGGTTTCTTGAAAAAAATGAACCCCAAAAAATACACTCACCAAGGCCGAAATTTGGAACAAAGCCAACGCATAACTAACCTGAATGCCTTCAAAGGCAAAGTTGGTTGAAAGTTGCATCAATCCCGTTGAAATAGCAAGGGCTAAGAAATGCCATTTGTAAGCTTTAAGTGTCTGAAATTGAGGCAAAAGTGGTTCGTTTTTTTGTAGAAAAAGTAGCCCAATTAGCGAGAAAAAAAAGCCTCCCATACACCACGAAACATACGCCAATGTAGGGTTGGTAGCGATGATGATTTTCTTCAAAAATAAGGCATCGGTGGCAGAAAGAAACAGGGCGAAAAAACGGTATCGTACTTCAGGTTGTTGGAATAATTTCCAGCTCAGTGCATTTTTAGAACCTGATTGACTCAAGACAAAATAACTTCCCGCCACAATCAACAACATTCCCATGACACCCCAACGATTTGGAATTTCTCCCAATAAAAATAATCCCAAAATCAAACTTACCAAGGATTTGTAGGCATTGACTGGTCCTAAAACGGACAAGTCGCCGTGCTGGAGGGATTTGACCAAAAAATAGTTGCCTCCTACCGCTAAAATGTTAAAAATAAGGGAGTTTTGCCAAAAAGAGCTGGGTAGGCTGGAAGGGGAAACTGCCAATAAGTAACCTAGACAACCCAAACTGAGAAACCCGTAGGTACAAGTGACAATAAACAGAGGATTGGCTTGGCGCTGGGTTAGGTATTTTTGGAAAACGTTGGATAAAGGGTTTACCAAAATCCTAATCCCAATCGCCAAAGTCGTTGTAGTTAGAATGAGTAAGAGCATTCGCTACGGTAAAATTTTGAGGTTTTGGGCGTCCCATTTTACTACTTTTTTCTCAAAATAGCTTTTGTTACAGGCCAAAACGGGTGCTGCCGCACGGAAACCAAACAACGGCCCTTCGATAACGGGTTTGTTGTCTTTGATGCCTTCAAAAAAGTTAGCAAAGTGGTTTTTATGGGCGTCATCGCCTTGGGGAGCGTCAAATTTTACTTCTTTGACGGGCTCGGGTGTGCGCGAATCGGTGGGGTATTTGGCGTCGTAGGCCGCTAAATATTCTTTTTGTTGGGCGTCCGAAAATGTGCCGAAGCTTTCGCCGTTGCCATAGCCTGGCGCAGCTGGCAATTTACGCTTGGTAAGCGTGAGAGAATCACCACCAAACGTAATTTCACCTTCGTTACCAACGATGCGGGTAACGTTTTTGATGGAACCTGCGTTGGCAAAATTAACCCGTAGTACCATTTGGAAAGCGTCAAATTTACCTTGCGCGGGGTATTCCATGCTCGCCACCATGACATCGGGTACATCGCGGCCATCTTTCCAATACGAAAGCTGCCCTGAGGAATAAATTCGACTAGGCCCCAGCGAACCTGTCACGAAGTGAACGCCCGTGATGAGGTGGACAAACAAATCGCCCGCTACACCCGTTCCGTAGTCGCGGTAGTTGCGCCAGCGAAAAAAGCGAACGGGGTCGAATGCACGTTTGGGGGCGTCGCCTAGGAATGTTTCCCAGTCGATGGTTTTGGGGGAGGCATCGGTAGGAATAGAATATTGCCACGCGCCGATGGCGTTAAAGCGGTCGTTGGTGGATTCGATAAAGTTAATGTTCCCAATATCGCCAGCTTCTACCAGTCGTTTTGCTTCCTGAAAAGCCGCCCCACTAATGCGTTGACTGCCAACTTGCATTACCTTGCCTGCGGCTTTGGCGGCGGCAATGACGGCTGCTCCTTCTTCGATGTTTTGCACCATCGGCTTTTCGCAGTAAACGTGTTTGCCTTTTTTGAGGGCGGCAATCGAAATACGGTCGTGCCAGTGGTCGGGCGTAACGATAAGGACGGCGTCAACGTCTTTTCGTTCAAGTACTTCGCGGTAGTCGCGGGTGGTAAATACGTGATTACCAAACGTTTCTTTTACGTGAGCGAGCCGCCCGTCGTATAAGTCTGCCGCAGCAACTAGCTCACACATATCGGTGCGTAGCGCGGCTTTGGTGTCCTGAAAACCCTGAATCCCCATTCCAATGGTAGCAATTCGGATTTTGTTGTCGTTTAGGCTTTTAATGATATTGAAGTGAGGAACAGCAGCCGTAGAAGCCGATACAATTCCAAGTTGTTTGACAAAGTCGCGACGGTTGGTTTTCATGTTTCTTTTTTTGCAGGCAGAGACGAGTATATGGCTAAAAGCCTAGATTTAAGTGGTTTTACTTTTTCGAGCTAATAACTTTTGTAGTAACCAAACGATAAATAAAACGACCAATACAAAAGCGACCACGGGCAACCAAAAGGTGAAAAGTGAAAAGCCGATGGCGGTGACATTCTCGACGGTGGAGACGACGGGATTGGCCAGCCCCCCGCTGAATTTGGTGGAAGCCAATCGGACAAGGCTCGTTCCTGCTTGGATGAAGCCTGCCGTTCCTCCGCCCATGATGATTCCCAAGCCCCACTGCAAAAGTGGATTGTCGATTTCGATAAAAGAAGTGGTTAACAAAGTGCCTGCGGCTACAGCGGCGGGTGTGGCGATGGTGTCTAAAAGATTATCGACCCAAGGGATGTAATAGCCGCCAATTTCGAGCACGGTGGCACTGGCTAGGACGGCGATGGCTGTCCACGTTCCCATCCATTCAAAGCCTGTATCGACATTGACGATGCCAAAATGAATGCCCAAGCTGCTGATGAGCAAGGGCACAAATACCCGAAAACCTGAGCAAGCGGCTAATCCTACTCCTAAGCAAAGACTGAGGAAGATTTCCATTGTGGGGATGTTTTGAACCATATAAATCATACAAGAAAATATAAGTTCTTATAATCCCTTATATGGTTCAAAAATACTATTTTATCACGTAAGCAGTCACCGTATTTTTATAAAAGTTAGGGACTAAAACCGTTTTTTTATTCGGAATAAACCCAAAATCTGCCGTATTTACCTGCGGACTTTTGCTGTCGATGAGTTTCCACACTTTACCATCTGGTTTAACGCAGTAAATTTCACCGTGCCAGCACGAAATCAGGTAGTTATCCCCATGACGAAGAATCCCATCAGCCGTTTTGTTGGTCATGGCCCATGAGCTGTATTTCTTGGTGTCATAATCCAATTTCCACAAATTACCCGTTCCTGCTGAAGCTACAATGAGGTGCTCTTTTTCGGCAAATACGCCGTTAGGGCCTTGCAAATTAGGGTCATCCAAAAACAATTCTAATTTTCCATCGGCGTAGCGGTACAGTTTATGACCTCGCGAATCACTCACAAAAATCTCTCCCTTGGGGCTTACACTGACGTCGTTGAGCATCACCGAACCAACGGCCGCGTGGCGTTTCAGGATGGCTCCAGAGGTTAAGTCGATTTCAACAAGATCTTTTAAATCAGCCACAAACAACGATTTTTTTACAATACCCATGCCTTTTGGGTCATTAAGCCCTGTCGTCCATTTGAGGTTTTTGATTTTGCCATCGGTGTTCAAAATGGAAATAAAGCCGTCGCCGTCGGGCTTATCAGCGTTCATTTTGTTGATGTTGGCCACAAACAATTGTTTCCCTTTGGGGTCGTACAAAACCGACTCGGGCGTGCGGAGGAGCGTGTCTGATTTCCAAAGCTCTTGAAGGCTTATAGGGGCATTATCTTGCGCTTTTGTTGAAAAAAAGCTACCAATAATGAGGGCGGAGGTAAGAAAAAATGAGGTTTTCACGTTAAAAAAGACTTGTTTTGCAATGACAATTATTTACACGAACCGTTTATCCTTTAAAGCAATGTTTCTCTCAAAACTACGCAATCCATTTCTAATTGCTGCCTGCTCGTTGGCGTTGACAACGGGGGCTATGGCTCAAAAAAAAGAAAAATTATTTAACGGTAAAGACCTCACGGGTTGGAAGGTATATGGTACCGAAAAATGGTTCGTTCAAGACGGCGAATTGATTTGTGAAAGTGGTCCTGACAAAGGTTATGGATACTTAGCAACGACCAAAACCTACAAGAACTTTGAACTATCGGTCGATTTCAAACAAGGTGCCAACGGCAACAGTGGCGTATTCATTCGTTCCAATATCCCTGATGGCAGCACCAAAATTAGCGGCTGGCAGGTAGAAGTTGCCCCTCCAAACCACGATACGGGCGGAATTTACGAGTCGTATGGCCGTGGTTGGTTGATTCAGATTCCCGATGAGAAAGAAGGCTTTTTGAAGTTTGGCGAATGGAATACCCTTAAAATCAGAGCAGAAGGGCCGCGCGTTCGCACGTGGTTGAACGGACACGAAATGGTGGACATCAACGACGAAAAAATTGGCGCTGGAAACGGGTCAATTGCCCTTCAAATTCACGACGGTGGAGGTATCAAAGTGAACTGGAAGAATTTAAAAATTAAGTCGTTGTAATTATTTACCTATCTTTGCGGTATAGTTACCCGATGAGCGTGGGAAGTAGCTACTTTCCACGCTTTTTATTTATATAAGATTACATGACATTTGACTCACTTCAATTAATTGACCCTATTCGCCGCGCACTAACGGCCGAGGGATACGAAACACCAACCCCGATTCAGGCCGAAGCCATTCCGATTGTTTTAAACGGAAAAGATTTGCTCGGATGCGCCCAAACGGGAACAGGAAAAACCGCCGCTTTTGCCATTCCTATACTTCAACTTTTGTCGGAGCGGCAATTGCACCGAAATGCGAAACAACGTGCCATTAAAGCCCTAATTCTGACGCCAACCCGCGAGTTAGCGATTCAAATCGGGGAAAGTTTGGCCTCTTATGGCCGTTATACAGGTTTGAAACATACCGTTATTTTTGGAGGGGTAAAACAAGCACGTCAGACGGATGCCCTTCACAACGGTGTGGACATTCTGGTGGCTACACCTGGGCGTTTGTTGGACTTGATGGCCCAACGTTTTGTAAGCCTAAAACACCTCGAAATTTTTGTATTGGACGAAGCCGACCGAATGCTAGACATGGGTTTTGTCCACGACGTTCGGAAAGTAATTGCGGTATTGCCTCCGCGCCGTCAATCGCTGTTTTTTTCGGCTACGATGCCCCCTGAGATTGTCAAATTGGCCGATACCATTTTACACGAACCCGAAAAAGTAGAGGTGACTCCTGTGTCTTCTACGGTGGATTTGATTCAACAACGGGTGTATTTTGTGGACAAAGAAAACAAAGCAAATTTGTTGATTCATTTGTTGGAAGACCCAAAAATTGAGAACGCACTGGTTTTTACGCGGACTAAATTTGGGGCCGATAAGGTGATGAAAGTGCTGATGCGTCATAATATTAAAGCGGAGTCAATCCACGGTAATAAATCCCAGAATGCGCGCCAAAATGCGTTGAGCAACTTCAAAGCAAAAACCACCCGTGTTTTGGTAGCGACGGACATTGCCGCGCGTGGTATCGACGTGGACGAATTGGCGCACGTATTTAATTACGAAATACCGAATATTCCCGAAACTTATGTTCACCGTATCGGTCGGACAGGGCGGGCGGGAGCTTCGGGAACGGCTTACTCATTTTGCGAAACGGAAGAACGTAAGTCGTTGAAAGATATTCAAAAATTGATTGATAAGGTTATTCCTGTGGTCGAAGAACACCCGTATCCACAGAGTCAGAAGCCTGGAAATGAGGCTGCTAAGTCTAGTCAACAGTCAGCAACTCAAAAATCAAACAATTTCCAAAGATCTAGACCCAAGCCGTCGGGCAATGCCCCTGAACAAGGAGGTGCTGCCAAGGCAAAGAGTGGACAACGTCCTTGGTATGCTAAACGCAACGAGGGTAAAAAAGGCCCTCGATAGTTATAAAAGAAACGCACTCGACAAACTGCCGAGTGCGTTTACTTCTCTTAACACAGCCATGAAATTACGTTTAAACGTTAAATCCAAACGTAAAACTTTCGGTAGGCTCATCGGAATAAATTCCTTCTATTTGAACCCTTGTTCCTTTTTTACCTTCAATGGCGTTTTTGAACTCTTGCACTGAATGAATGGTTTTTCCGTTCAATTTGGTGATAATGAAGCCTTCTTGAACACCCGCTCTGGCAAGTTTTCCAGCCTCGATAGCTCCAATCTTGGCACCACCTTCAACGCCGTTTGCTTTTAATACAGTCTTTTCGCGGGGCGAAAGGTCGTTCAATTGCACACCTAAGTCGTTTAAAACTACTTCTGCGGCATCGGGCTTGAGCAACTGACTTCCACCATCACGGTTACGTAAGTTGACACTAAACTCTTTTACTGTTCCTTCACGGCTCACAGTAAGTTTTACCGATTCACCAGGCTGTTTACGACCAATCAATTCCTGCAATTGTGGAACGGCATTCACGTTGTTACCATCGACTTTCAAAATCACGTCCCCAGGTTTTAGACCCGCTTCTTTGGCGGCACTGTTGGGCGAAAACGATTTTACGTACACCCCTTCGGTTTCTTTAACACCGTATTCGTCGGCTTTTTTGCTGTCCAATTCGTCGAGCATAATGCCCAAATAACCACGTTGTACGTTGCCGTATTTAATCAAATCGCCCGCCACTTTTTTGACCAAATTAGACGGTACGGCAAACGAATATCCTGCGTAACTTCCTGTTGGACTGGCGATTGCGGTGTTGATGCCTACCAATTCACCCTTAAGATTGACCAACGCACCTCCTGAATTGCCAGGGTTTACGACGGCATCCGTTTGGATGAAAGACTCAAGTGGCGAGTCGCTTTTGCGAGCTGGGCCGCTAAATTCATTTTGTTGTTTTTGACCAATAATCCCCAAGCCACGGCCTTTGGCACTAATGATCCCCGTTGTTACGGTCGATTCCAAGTTGAATGGGTTGCCTACGGCTACTACCCATTCGCCAATTTTAGCCGCGTCCGAGTTGCCAAATGACAAAGCAGGCAGGTTTTTCGCCGAAATTTGAATCACTGCCAAGTCCGTAGAAGGGTCAGTACCAATGACTTTGGCTTTGTAGGTGTGTTTATTGTTTAGAACAACTTCCAATTCTTCGGCACCTTCAACGACGTGGTTGTTGGTGACGATGTACCCGTCAGGACTAATAATTACCCCCGAACCCGACGCTTGTTGTTTTTGGGGTCCGCCTTGTGGCATGTTGGGGGCGCGGTCACCAAAAAACTCACGGAACGCTTCGGGAATCTGAAGTTGTTGGGCATTTTCTCCCCTCGTTTTGATGGTTGAGGTAATGTGTACGACAGCAGGCATTGAAACATCGGCGGCGTAGGTAAAATCTCCTGGCACGCCAGCGGGGTCTCCTGCGGAAGTGAGCTTGGCCAACGAAGCGGTTGGGGCTTCTTTCAAAATAACGTCTTGATTAGATTGGTGGAGCAATTCAAGGGCTCCGACTGATACTCCCCCAGAGATTAATCCTACTAAGGCGAGTTGTTTCCACTGTTGACTCATGGCTTTTTCGTTGTTTATAGGTTGTAAGAATCGTTTGTCAACGCCTTTGTGGCTGATTGATGCAACAAGATTACGGCGCGATTTTGTAGAGATTCTGTAGAAACTTTGCCCTGAGTGTTAAGAAATGTTAAATGAGATTTGGACGCGGTGCCAACCGTCTTGGAAGTGGTAAGAAATTGGGAAATGATAGGTATCGGCAATCTGTTTGACGAGTGCCAGCCCCAACCCCACGGAGTCGGAGCGGGAAGAACCTTTGCTAAAACGTTCCCAAAGCTGATCAACGGGGATGCTGGGTTGAGGCCCTGTATTTGAGATAGTTAACGTAGTTTTTGTTAGTTCAATGGTGATGCTTCCATTGGGCTGATTGTGTTTGAGGGCATTTCCCAGTAAGTTATTTAGCAACACATCCACCAGAAAAGCATTCATTTGAAGGTGAACGTTTGGGGTAATCTGGGTACGAAGTTGGAGCGATTTATCTTGAATAAGCGGTTGCCAAAGGTCAATTTTCTCCGAAAGAAGCGTGCTGAAAGCAATGTCAGTGGCATCGGTAAATTGCCCATTTTCGATTTTGGTCAAAAGCAATAAACTGTGATTCATTTTTGACAAATTCCCGACGGCTTCAATCAAGTTTCCAATGCGTTCGAGCTGTTCGTCAGTCAAATTGGGTGCTTGAATCAACATTTCTAAGTTAGAAGCAATCACTGCCAGCGGCGTTTGTAATTCATGAGAAGCGTTTTCGGTAAAAGTTTTGAGGCTTTGGTAATCTTGCCGCAGTTGATTGGTCAATTTTTGGAGATTAGCTTGTAGGGTTTGAAACTCCGTGATGCTAGTTCGGCGAAATTTCAACGGCTCTTTTTGAGCCAGTTGGAAAGTTTGGAGGGTATCTAACGTACGATAGAAGGGTTTCCACAAACTACGGGATAAACGATAGTTGATGAAAAACAGTAGACCTACCAACAGAATCGTCAACCCCGAAAAGGCCCACAATAACGCTTGTTTCAACCCTTGGGTTTCGTAAAGCGCCTTCCGAATGTTGACTTGGTAGTATCCGTTGAGGGTAGCAATTCCAAAACTCAGTTGGCGGTACGCTAAATATTCTTGTTGTACCGTACTAAACAACACCGTATCGCTCATGACGATTGGGACGGGAGGATGCGTACGAACTGCCCAAAGGCTGTCCGAAATCGAAAACCAACGCTTGGGTAAAAAACCAATTTCATTGACGTAAGCTTCAACTTGTTCCTTCTCGTGGAGCAACTGGTCAGATGCCTCGCTGTCCATGATTTGGTGCAAAAACCAAAAGCAACTCACTCCTCCCACGGCCAAGGCCGCAATGCAGGCGAGCAAAAAGGAACGAGTGGCTTTGGTGATGAGTGTCATGCCGCAAATTTATAACCTACCCCGTACACGGTCTGAATGTAGTCGGGGCAGCCTTGTTCGGATAATTTTTTTCGTAGATTCTTCATGTGTGAATAAAGAAAATCGAAGCTGTTGGCTTGGTCGATTTCATCGCCGTACAAATGTTCAGAAATCGAGCCTTTACTCAAGACGCGGTTGGCGTTGGCGACCAAGTACATCAACAAATCGTATTCTTTACGGGTAAGCACGATTTCCGAATCATTTACCCACACTTCTTTGGAGTCGGGTACAATCCGAATGTCGCCAAATTTAATTTCACGGTTTCCCGCAAACTGCCGCCGCCGTTGAATGGATTTGATACGTGCATTCAATTCCGATAAGTGAAACGGCTTGGTTAAATAATCGTCGGCGCCTAGTTCAAGCCCTAAAATTTTGTCGTCGAGGGCGTTTTTTGCCGAAATAATAATAATGCCAGCGTGGGGTTGCATTTTTTTGAGGGAGTCAACTAAATCGAGCCCCGAGCCGCCAGGAAGCATGATGTCAACCAGTACGCAATCGTACTCATAGACCCCGATTTTTTCTTCTGCTGCTTGGAACGTCGCTACCCATTCACATACGTGACCTTCACCCGTGAGGTATTCGCGTAAGGGCTGGGCCAAGGAGGTTTCGTCTTCGATGATTAAGATTTTCATAATCTCTACGAAATATTCTTATAAACACAAATACGCGTTTTGAGGCCAATGTGTTGTGTCAACCCTTCTTTAAAGTTGAAATATTAAAGTTTTACCCGCTGATTAGCGCAGATTGTAAGCCGCAGAAAAACGCAGATGAACGGGGGCAAGAAGCCCTTTTTTAGCGAAAATCAGCGTTTGAATTATTCAGCGGACATCTGCGGGTAATTAATAATGTACTGAGATAAAAAAGTGATTAAAAGTTGAAAAAATACGGTTAAATACAGTTTTCTACAGATTTTCTACAGAATCATGGTATTCTTTTGGTGTAGAAAATAACCCAATTAATAGCTAGAAAACAATGAAAAAGTTCGTAAAAATGGGGTCAGTGGTTTTCGGGATGATAGCCCTGACCGTTTCAGCCGCTTTCGCCCAAGTAAGTGCAGGAATCAACCCCGCTGCCGATTTGGGTAAGTACAAAACCTTCGCTTGGTTACGCCCTGACGTCAAAGCGGGGCCTAATCCGATGTATAACAGCGATTTGCTTTCGGCCACCGTCAAGCAATCAGTGGGTACGCAGTTAATCACTCGGGGAATGAAAGAAGACGAAGAGGCTCCTGATGTTCTTATTCAATTTCATACCTACACCCAGCAACAACGTCGCACCAGCTACACAGGAGGTTTTTATCCCTACTTCGGAGGTTGGGGGCGTTGGGGAGGTTTTTATCCGTATGGAATGATGGGGTGGGGCGGGGGCTACCCTTACCAAACCCAATACACCGAAGGAACATTGGTAATTGACATTTTGGATGCCAAAACCAAAGAAGTACTTTGGGAAGGAGTAGCACAAGGAACGCTCAGTGGTAAAATCAACCGTATTCAAAATCAAATTAATTCGAGTGTTCGTAAAATGTTCACTAAGTATTATCCTTTAAAACAAACATTGTCATGAAAACGCAGCAACACACTCCGCTTCAATGGGTACGTAGAACAATCGGTGTGGGCGTAGTGGCTTTCGTAACGCTTATTTCGCTCGATTCTTGTTCTCCTAATACATACACCATCGCTTCTGGGACAACGTACCAAAGTTATGTTCCACCCACTTGGGCTCCGCAGGGAGCAGCCGTAGCAGGTGTCCAGTACTACTACTTGCCCGATTACGGCATGTATTACGACTTATCGTCTCAACTATTTTGGTACAACAATGCGGGTATTTGGGCTTCATCGGCCTTTTTGCCAAGTATGTATGCTGGAATAAACCTTAATTCGGCCTATATCGTCATGCTCAATCAAGGCATTCGACGTCCTTGGTTAAATAACTCTTTTTACGTGCGTCGTTACCCCGCTGGTTATTATGCTCATCGGTCTGGTTTTTCTCCCGAAAACCGTATTTTAAACATGCCACGTTCGGCGAGTCCTCGGGTGGCAAATGGATATTCGGGACGACAAACGTACCGTAACGAATCGGCGAGAACGTATCAAATGCAACCTCGACAGTCGTACCAATCGTATTCATCGCCAAGAAGTTATGGTGGCGGTGGTTTTAGAGGGGGCTTTAGCGGTGGTGGTGGACGCGGCGGTCGTCATTAATTCGTGCAATGTGCCGCCAGATTCTCAAATCTGGCGGAAGAGGTTTCTCAAAACCGAATAAAGCCAAGGTTTTGAGAAACCTTTTTGTCGGTTAGGAGTAACCGACGGCACGCAATGTGCCGCCAGATTCTCAAATCTGGCGAATGAGGTTTCTCAAAACCGAAATCACCGTTGTTGGTTAATTCTGAATTATCAGCACATTGAATTTATTCCCGTTGAAAAAATACTCCGACTCTCGGTCGCCAATAAAAAGTGCATCAACGCAAGCCGCTGTGTCGCTACAACCGAGACGAGCGCTAAACCGTCCAACGGTGTAGCGCTCGTTGCTGCTGGGAATCAAGTACCAATAGCCGTTATTATATTGCACCCCGCCGAAGGTTGACACCTGGGCCGTTACCATCAAAATAGCATTGGCGTTGTTGTTACACATTGGGTGGTCGATTCTGATGGCGTAACATTTGCCTCCTGCCGCAGTGATTAAGGTAGGTGAACCCGAAAAAGGAAGTGAGGAATAGGTGTTGACTCCTGAGGTTGCCGTTACCACAAACGCCGCAGGATTGCTCCCCGAAAAACGAATGCTTCCACCCACATCCAACGTTGCTTGGGGCGAAGGTTGATTGACCCCTACTTTCCCATCATTGGCAATACTCAGTCGTTCTTGCATGTTGAAAACGCCCCCTGAAAACGAATAGCCCGTTAAAAAAGCCATGCGAGCTGCCGAACTAGAGGTGCCAATGGTAGAAATAATTCCAGTAGTGTAGTTACTGCCTCCAAACAAAATAGAATTAGTCAACCCCGTGCTTAATGCGTTGAGGTTTTGAAGTGACAGGATGTTGGAGGAATTATGACGTATCGTAAGTTTTGAGGTAGGCGATTCGGTGCCTACGCCCAAATTGCCCGTATTGGCATTGTAGAGATTTGCCCCCGAATTGACCCAACCGGGCGTTGGGCTACCCGAGTTACCAACTGGTACATATACCGACCCATTCCAAAACCGAAGCTCTTTTGCCGAATTATCATAATACAATCGGCCTTCTTGGGGATTGCCATTGGTGTTGGGCGTGAGGGTAATAGACTGAGCATTCAGAGAAAGCACATTCAAAAGAAGAAGTGCTGCGGTTAGCATGGATAACTGTTTCATTGTCGTATAGAAATTTGAAGTGAGGGTATTCTTTACGACAAAAATTGCTGCTAATGCTCAGAAAATCAACTTGTTTTAGTTAACGGTAAAAGTTACTTATTACAAATCGAACAAGTACCTTGAATCAATAAATTTACTTCTTTGGATTTGAAACCTGCGGGTAAGGCCAGAGACGGAACGTGAATATCTTCCAAACAAGTGGTTTTACCGCACATTTGGCATTTAAAATGAACGTGGTCGTGGTGGTGATTATGTTCTTGGCAAGCATCTTTGCACAAGGCATAACGAAGGCCATCTTCGTCCAAAACTTTATGAATAATGCCTTTATCAACAAAGGTTTTTAGGGTACGGTAAATGGTAACGCGGTCGTAGCGGTCTTTTAAGCCATTTTCTAAATCCCCGTGCGAAAGTGCAGAAGCGCGGTTTTGTAAAATTTCTAAAATATCTTCACGGCAGCTTGTATGGCGTAATTCGTGTAATCGCAGGGTATCTTTGGCGAAAGTATTCATGACCTTGTTATTTTTGCCCAAATTTATCAAGTTACCTTCGGATTTACCGAACTGAATGGGCTTTCTTTTTAAACGGTTGCTATAAACAAACTGTTCCATCATGATTAAAATAGGCATTATTAACGTTTCAGACCGCGCCAGTGCGGGCGTTTATGAAGACATTCCAGGGAAGGCGATTGTGTCAACGCTCAACGAATACTTAACCAGTGCGTGGGAGCCTGTGTATCGGGTTATTCCAGACGAGCAACATTTGATTAGTCAAGCCCTTGTCGAAATGGCCGACAAAGAAGATTGTTGTTTGGTCGTGACGTGCGGTGGAACGGGCCCCGCACCCCGCGATGTCACTCCCGAAGCTACCGAGGCTGTTTGTCATAAAATGATGCCTGGGTTTGGAGAACTGATGCGGCAAGTGAGTTTGCAGTACGTACCCACGGCTATATTATCCCGACAAACGGCAGGGATTCGGGGTAAAACGCTGATTGTCAATTTACCAGGAAAACCATCGGCGATACGTCAGTGCTTGGATGCTGTTTTTCCTGCCATTCCGTATTGCATTGATTTGATTGGCGGGCCGTTTTTGGAAACCAACGAAGCCGTGATAAAGGTGTTTCGGCCTAAATAGCCTTTCCAAGGTTTAGAACCTTGGAAAGGTTAGTAGTTGCGCATAAATTTTAGTGTATTAGTAGTTTATTTTGCTTCGGCGAAGCAAAACCTTTGTAGAGTATAGAAATTCGTACATAGAGTTCGAATTCTTTTGCTTCGGAGAAGCATAACAAAGCAATAGGTTATGCTTCTCCGAAGCAAAAATTAAAAAATATCCTTCTGCTACTACTACAAATGTTGAGCCTCTACCGAGGCTACTTTGAATTACTCTGGAACTTTTGCTCAACTACTTAAAATAAAAAAATCAGGTGAAACGCATTAAAAAATAGCCTCGCTTGAGCAATCAATAGCCACTCCAGATTTTAATGCGTTCAACCTGACAAGAAATTAAAATATAATAATATATAGCCTTTGTTTACTAAAATATATTAAATAAAATCGTGCTGAATTGCTTTTTGTATTAAAAATATGCTAAATTTGCCAATAAAAGTACCAAAAGGATAGTTTTAGGTGCCTCTTCCTCAAAAAAATACCGAAATCATAAGCGATTTGAAGCTTTGGAATCAGTTGATTGCTGACGACAAAGCTGCCTTTTCTGCGCTGTTTGAGAAGTATTTGAATCCTTTGGTAAATTATGGCAAGACTTTAATGCCTTCACACGAGAAAGTCAAAGATTGTGTTCAGGATGTGTTTGTGGATATTTGGCTGTATCGGCATTCACTCAGTGATGAAGTGGTGGTAAAAGCCTATTTATTTTCGAGTGTGCGCAAACGCATCGCGCGGTTGTACGAACGAGACCGCATTTTTCGGCAAACAACCCCATTGGAAGACCTTGAATTTTCGCTCAAGTTTTCGATTGAGCATTCTATGATAAACGATGAAACGTTGGAGTTGGAAGTTCGCCAGCTCAATCAACTTCTCAATACCTTACCACCTCGCCAAAAAGAAACTTTATACCTTCGATACCACCAAGGCTTGTCGCTGGAACAAATCGCTGAGGTGTTAGAAATTAATCATCAATCGGTTAAAAACCTGCTTCACCGCGCTATTTTACACCTTCGTAAGGAGTGGAAAGGCTCGATTTCTCTGCTCTTAATCGGTGGTTACCTTGCTTTGTGAAATTTTTTCAAAAAAAAATCTAAACAAGTGAGTACTCTTTAAACCTGCTGTCCTCTCTGCATTTGAAATTAATTTTCAGATGCAACCACGCGATTTATACACCAAAGTTGAAGACTTTCTTTCCGACGAATCTTTCCAGCGATGGGTCAGGTTCAAGGAAAATCATACACATTGGGAAGAATGGACCTTGGAGAGTCCAGAAAGGGCGAAATTAGTCGCCGAAGCCAGGGTATGGGTTTTGTCAATGAAAATAGAAGAAAGCGAGCTTTCGGTTCAAGAAATACAGCGAAGCTTACAAGATACTTGGGAAGCAATACACACGCAACAAGTCCAGAGGCCAATTTGGAAAATGAGTTGGTTTCGAGTAGCGGCGGCGGTGTTGCTTGTTGGGACAGCGGCAATGACTTATTTTTTGGTACAAAAAAATCCAACTCAGGCGGTCATTACTTATAAAGACTTGGTGGAGAAAGATACCGAAGGGTTGATAGAACAAACCAATAATTCCAATAAGCCGCAACTTATTACCCTTGCCGACGCCAGTTCGGTCTTATTACAGCCCAAAAGTAAACTGAGCTACCCCAAAGAATTTAGTGGCAACGAACGGAAAGTGTACCTTTCGGGAGAGGCTTTTTTTGAAATCAGCAAAAACCCCAGCAAGCCTTTTTATGTATATGCCAACGAAGTTGTGACCAAAGTTTACGGGACGAGTTTTCGGGTAATCGCTTATCCTTCTCAGCCCAACGTAGAAGTGTTGGTACGTACGGGAAAAGTAAAAGTGATGCCCAACGAAGAAATAAAAACGGATACCAAAGAAGGAATCATGCTTTTGCCCAACCAAGCGGCTCGTTTTGTGCGGAACAACCTTTCGTTTGAAAAAATCCTGGACATTACCCAAGACAAACCGCTTATCGCCTCAACCAATACCATCGAACAGTTGAGCTTTGAGTTTCGCGATATACCAGTAGAGCAGATTTTTACGACCATCGAACAAGCGTATTTGGTCAAAATCGAATACCCAAAAGAAAAATTGAAAGATTGCTACATGACAACATCCCTCAGTGATGAACCGCTTCCCGAAAAGCTAAAGATTATTTGTGAAAGCTTAGGAAGTGATACACGCTACGAAATGAATGGAAATCAGGTAACAATTATTTCATCTGGATGTAACTAATCACTCCCTAAACCCTTGTCTATGCACTAAAAAAAGTAGCAAAAAAAAGCGTCGAAATGCTGCAACATTCCAACGCTTCTAGTTTTCCTCAACCCTCTGCAAAGGGCGGGAACGTCATGTCAATACCAGTCTAATAGTATTAAAATTAACAATCAAAAGTATGGAAAAAAGTTTTATTCACCAACGGCTCCTTTTTCAGATCGTGAAAATATCGGTGTTTCAAATGATACTTGCTGTTGTTTTTGTGGGAATCGCAATGGCCACGCCCGCGAAAGGGCAAGAAATGCTTGACTCAAAAGTGACGCTTGTTCTCAACAACGTGAGCCTCGAAAATGCGTTGTCTGAAATTGAAAAAACAGCCCACGTCAAGTTTTCGTACAATTCGCGCACGCTAAATCTCAATCAGAAAGTAAGTGTGAGCGAAAAAAACGAATCGCTTTCTACAATACTCACTAAGATGCTCAAGCCACTGAGTATTAAGTATGTAGTAGTGAGCAAGAAAATTGTACTACGCAAAGAAATCGGCTCGAAAACGGGTTTTTTATACGAAAATGAAGAATCGTCCAAACCGCAAGTTCTTGCGAATGTGGACTGGAGCGTAAAAGGAACCGTCACCGACGAAAAAGGGGAAAAGCTGCCAGGGGTAAGCATTACAATCAAAGGAACTACCCGTGGGACAACCACCAACGCCAATGGTGATTACGAAATTAGCGTCGCCGATGGCAAAGGGATTTTGGTGTTTTCATACATCGGTTACAAACCCCAAGAAGTTTTGATTGATAATCGTACCACCATCAAGGTAGCGCTGGTAACCGACACCAAGGCCCTTGAGGAGGTGATAGTGGTGGGTTATGGCACCATTAAAAAGGAAAAAAATATTACGTCTGTTTCGACCTTAGAGGCCGAAAAAATCACCAACCTTGGGGCTTCTTCGGTAGGAGAAACCTTGGGGGGGCGTATTCCAGGAATCATCGTTACCAACAGCGGGGGCGGGCCAGGGAAAAAACCTTCGATTTCGCTCAGGGGAGGTGGCACACCCGTTTATGTCATCGATGACATTATTTCTACCGAATTTCAGTTTCAAACCCTCGGGGTCAATGACATCGAAAACATTTCTTTCTTAAAAGATGGCCCCGCTACGGCGATTTATGGGGTAGCGGCGGGGAATGGCTTGGTCTTGGTAACGACCAAAAGAGGAAACAATAAAAAACTTTCTATCAACTACAACTTTGGACAAGATTTGTCGCAGCCTACGTATTTGCCTCGCAAAATCAGTTCGTACGAATTGGTGTCGTTGGTAAATCAAGTGGATGTAAAAGAAGGCAATCAGGGTCGATATGCCGAAAGTGATGTTCAAAAGTACCGCGACCAAACCGATCCCCTCAATTTCCCAAACAACGACTGGCAAAAGCTCGTATTGAAAGAGTTTGCTCCGCAGCAACACCACAATTTGTCGCTCAACGGAGGAAATGAACAAATCAAATACTATGCTTCATTGGGCTATTTGAACCAAGGAACGTTGTATCAATTTAATACCAACTGGCTAAAACGATATAACTATCGCTTGAGCTTAACGGGAGATTTTGCTAAAATTGGCTTGAAAACCAGCATGACTATTTACGGGGTGGACGAAACCCGCCGCGACAATGCGAGCGGCTATGGGAGTGGTTATTTTGCGGTGTGGAGTCACATCCAAAATGCACCGCCTACCGACAAAGCTTATGCGGATTTGGAACGTACAAAATACGCCAACAAAGGAGATCACCCTATCGTCGAAATCGACCCGCGCAGTGGTTATGTTCGTAACCAAGACCGCAATCTTAATGCTTTGTTGAACCTTGACTGGAAAGTGCCAGGCGTAGAAGGCTTGTCGTTTCGGGCCAACGGAAACTTGAGTCAGGTGCAGGCATTTGGTAAATCATGGAACATCACAGCGCCTCAATATGCCATTGGTAGTTCGACACCCGCCAGCTCGAACCAGCCCAACCTTTCGGTTTCGACAACAACGGGCTATAATTATGTATTACAAGGGTTTGGAAACTACGAACGAAAGTTTGGCAGTCATAACGTTTCGGCCATGTTTGGCTACGAAGAAGCCTACGGCTACAACGAAAATTTCAGCACGGGGCGTAACTCCTACGTGTTTGGGATTGACCAGATTTTTGCGGGGCCGCAGTCAACGGCTATCAACAACGGTTCTAGTTTTGAAAACGTTAGAAATGGTTGGTTAGGACGCGTTCGTTACGATTTCAAAGAGAAATATTTGTTTGAAGGAAGTTTTCGATACGATGGAAGCGACTTGTTTCCCGCAGGAAAAAGAAAAGGATTTTTTCCTGGTGCAGCCTTGGGTTGGCTCATTTCCCACGAAAACTTTATGGGAAGTTTGATGGAAAAAAACATCGTTAACCTCTTGAAAGCCAGAATATCGTACGGCTCCGTTGGACAAAACTCAGGCGTGAGTAGCTTTGCCTACGTTCCAGGTTACTCCACAGGCGGTGGTTACGTGGTAGGTGGCGTGCTTCAACCCAGCCTCAATGCCCCGAGCATCCCCAGCCCCGACATCAGTTGGTACGACCAACAATCGTTCAACACAGGTTTTGATTTTGGAACGTTGGGAAATAAACTCAGCGGAAGCCTAGATTATTTTTACTTGCGTACCACGGGCTACTTGGCTTCTCCTTCAGGTGTGGGCTATACCGACCCCCTTGGCACGGCCTTACCAACCCGCAAATCAAACGGTGCATTTAGAAGAGCAGGTTTTGACTTTACGGTCAAATACAACAATAACATTGGGAAGTTGAAATATACGTTGGGCTCAAATTTTGTAAAATTTGACCAACTCTGGGAAGTAAACCCCAACGAGGACAGCACAACGCTCAAAAACCCCAATACGACTTCATATCATCAAATTGGGTTCTTACAAACGGCATATTTGTCGGCAGGCTTGTACCAAAACTCTACCGACATCATGAACAGCCCGCGCCGAATGGCATCAATCGTTGCGCCTGGTGATATTATTTACCGAGACGTAAATGGCGACGGAAAAATTGATGGCGATGATTTTAGAAGGGTAGGGAAGTCGGCATTTCCACGGGTAACGTACGGTTTCACGGCTGATTTAACGTACGGAGGTTGGTTTATGAACATGCTTTGGCAAGGCAGCGGTAAACGTAGTATTTATTTGGGCGATGTCATCCAGAGTAATTATTCAACCAATATCCGCTACGAGTTTCAAACCAAAAACCACTGGGAGCCAGGAGCGGGCAATTCGCAATTCCCGCGCTTGATTTCGGGTGCAGCCGTCAACGGTGGGCACAATGCCGTGACGTCCGATTTTTGGGTGATAAACACGGGCTATTTGCGCTTGAAAGCCTTGCAGGTAGGTTACAACTTTAAAAATTATCTTTCCAAAGACCTAAAATTCATTTCAGACCTGAGAGTGACGTTGAGTGCAACCAACTTACTCACGTTTTCGAAGATAAAGCAATACGGCCTTGACCCCGAAACGGGAAGTAACAACAACTACGACTACCCGTCGCAACGTGTGTATGCCTTATCGGTAAATCTAGGTTTTTAACTCAAAGCAACTGAAAGCAATGAAACGATATATCACAAAAATAGTATTGATACTAACAGTCCTTTGTGTTGGTATTTACTCTTGTAAGCAATTGGACGACACCCGACCGTTTGACAAATTTGATGAGACAGCGGTGTGGAGTTCGAAGGGCAACGCCATGCTTTTTGTCAACGGCGTATATTCATCAGTGTTAGGTTTATATACCAACACCGTTGAAGACGAAGTTCGAACCAGTAATGTCATCCAAAGTGATGGAAACGCCTTTACAAGAGAGTCAATTACGCGAGACGACGATTATGGTTTTAACCAATTTAGCAAAATTCGTAGTTGTAATCTCATCATTGAAAAAGCAACGGCTTCAACTGCCTTGGGCGACGGAGATAAGGCAGAATTGGTAGCGCATGGTAAATTTTTGCGGGCCATGACCTACTACTGGCTTGCGCGCCGTTTTGGAAGGGTAATATGGGTGGAAAAAGTATTGACCGAAAACGAAACGAATTACGCGTTGCCTCAAACGGCCAACATCGCCGAAACCTATAACTTGATTATGAAAGATATAGACGATGCGATTGCTGGCCTGCCTGCTTCGTCGCCAGCGGGGCTTGCGTCTAAGGCTTCGGCGTACGCTTTAAAATCCGAAGCAGCTTTGCAAGCGGCGGCTTACACGGGTGATAATACGTATTACCAAAAAGCCATTGACGCGGCCAATTCTGTCATTGCAACGGGCAAGCCATTGGAAGCTGATTACGAAGGAATGTTTAACGAAAAAGCGAGATTTTCACCCGAAATCTTGCTCGCTACTTACCGCGATAAGTCCAATACCGTGGTTTCAAACATTGCTGATATGCAAGAAGCGATTCCCAACGTGAACAACGACGACTTGAAATTGCGGAACGCTACGCCACTGTTCAAATTGGACAAAGTGTTTGAGGATTGGGGGAAATATTCTCCTACCCAAAACATCATCGACGAATACTTGGTCATTGATGCCGCCGACCCTTCCAAAGCGGTGAAATGGGATCAATCGTCGCAGTTTTTGAAAAATGTAACCAAAAAACAATCACCATTCCTCGACAGTGCCGTAGTGACGGGTTCGGGAAGTATCAATGCAATCATTTATAACAACCGCGATAAGCGCTTGGCGGCGTCGATTGTGTATGATTCAACGGCTTGGTACGGCGAATTGGTGACAACCAACCGCAACGGAAACCTAAACCGTATGATTAAAGGAAGCCTGAACTCGGGCTGTTGTACCCAAATCACGAATGCCTATTTCCGTAAGGGAATCTACAACGTATCTCCACGGCCTTTTTACAACACGCCTGTGGATTATCACTGGGTAATTTTCCGAATGGGGCGGGTGTATTTGAACAAAGCGGAGGCGTTGCTGATGCAAAACAAAATTGCGGAGGCTGTGACGGCGCTTAACATCACTCGCCAAGGCCACGGAGGCTTGCCACCCTCGACGGCTACGACCGCCGAAGACGCTTGGAAAGACTACAAGCGGGAGCGCAGGGTAGAGCTTTTCAAGGAAAAAGACTATTACTGGAGCTTGTTGCGCTGGGGGAAATACGGTGGAAGTGCCAACGGAGGCGCGGCTCCTGGGGCTAAAATCGCTGAATTTTTGGAAAAACCGACGTACATGGAAATCAACGCAACGCGCAAAGGCTACCGTATTGAAGTGATTAATTTCCAACTCAATGACCAGCGTTTGTTTGACGAAACGCGCCGTTACTTGTTGCCGATTCAAAATTCGCAAATTGTACGCCACGGGGCGATGACGCAAAATCCTAACTGGTAAACGTTTACAAATAAATGAGAAAGACAATGCAAACAATACATAAAATGAAGTATTTGCTGATTCTGGGAATGGCATTGAGCTTGTCTTCCTGCCTCAAATATGGACTGGAAGACAACTTGCCCAAATTTAAGGATGCCCTTATCACGGAGGTTTTTATGGAGTATCGCTTTGAAGACTCCAAAGCAATGTCGGGGGGAAGCCCTGTGGTGCGGAATGTGACGCTTACGCTGACTCAAAAGCAATTTAAGCGGAAAGAAAGTACGGCTGGGGCGTCGCTTGATTCGTTGATTTTCAACGTAACGGTACCTGCGGCGTCGGGGTCATTTACGACCGAGGAAAAAGCCAAAGTGTCCAAAAATCGGTTGGTACTGATGACCAATATTTCGCCCGCTGCTACCATGGAGCCCTTGGAAGGTGCGCCGCAGCCAGGTTTGCCAGGGGATTTTTCCCAACCACGTAAGTACAAAATCACGGCAGCCAACGGCGATAGCCGCGTTTGGGTAGTGAAGATTGGCAATTTTAACAATTAAGTTTCCATAGATTCAGTAGATTTGATTCAACTGAAGGGGAGAGGGAGCTTTCCTTCTCCCTTATTTTTCACCCAAAACGTTATTTTAACCAGTGCTATCCTTTACCAAATCGAAAGTTTTGACCCTCTTTTTAGCGCTTCAATTGGCGGTTGGGGCGGGTGTAGCCCAGCAAAAAGACACGATTTACATCAGTTATCCGACGAATTTGAAAGCCGTCATTCAACCAAAGCATCGTTACGACCAAACCTTGACGATGAAGTTGTTTTTGTCGCAAGCCTTGTATGATGGTAAATTTAAACGGAAAGACAACGGAGCTTCTGAGGTGTCACTGACTTTTGCACAAGCACTGGAGGTGATAAAAAAAATGGATAAGTTGACCCTTGGGATTCCTAAAATTGTCTATCTCGTGGGTTGGCAATACAACGGCCATGATTCCAAATACCCCGCGTGGTTTGAAGTGAATGAGCGCCTAAAACGCCCTGAAGACAAAACAGCCTTGGAAAGTTTGAAATGGTTGATGAAAGAAGCTACCAAGTACCATACGGTGGTGAGCCTCCACGTCAATATGTTTGATGCGTACGAAGACAGCCCTTTGTGGGAGACCTACGTAAAAAATAACATCATTGCGCGTAACGCCGACGGAACCTTACGGGCCTGCGAATGGGGGTATCCGATTAGTTTGGCGCGTGAATGGGAGACGGGTTTTGCCCAAAAACGTATCGATCAACTGTGCCAAATGTTACCGATTCAACATGCCAAAACCATTCATATTGACGCCTTTCATACGTGGCCACCTGTACCTCAGCTTATCGACGGAAAATACAAAATAACGCTGGACAAGGGCCCAATTAGTCCGTTTTTGGGTAATACAGTACAAGACGAAACGACGGCACAGCGCAAGATTTTTCTTTACTGGGCTTCCAAAGGAATGGATGTTACCTGCGAGGGCGTCGATTTTCTACGCGAATCGTCGTTTGAGGGCTATCAGCCAATGGCTTGGTGGTTTACGGGGCTAGATAAATACCTCAAGTGGCCCGCAAATTACTACTGTGGTGGACAAGATAATTCCGAATGGGGGAAGCTGTTTGGGACAAGTATGCACGGGGAGGATGTGGTGGTGAAAGACCCAAGACAATTGACGGGTTTTTTACCACAATTTTGCACTAAAACCCTGATTTGGTATTATTTGAACCGCCTCGAACGAAAGTTTGTCGTCAATAATGCCTCCCAAAAATCGGTTCATTTTTCTCAGAACACCATCGCAACGCTCAAACAAAACGCCTATACGCTGTCAGCAGGAGAGGCTGTTTTGGCCGAAAATGAAGATGTTTTTGTGCCTGCCTTGTGGTTGAAAAAGCCCTCGGTGGTTGCTTACAGTAAAAATGGCTATCAAAATCGCCGTTGGAAACTTCCGTCTTCTTTTCGGGGGAAAAATCAACTTTCGGTGTCTTTTATAACGACAGAGGGGCTAAAATTATCAAAAAAGGTAAAAGTAGAAGCCAATTCGGTCATGCTGACACTTGGCGCTGGTGAAGCCGTTTTGATTGATTAGGAATTGATGCGGAGCGCCGCTTACCCCTTGCTACTAATACCTAACGAATTTCTATATTCACACCTTTCTTTACAGTTTAGCCAAGTTTCAGCAATGAAACTTGGCACTTTTCTTACTGATACTCTCAATGACCGTAATCCCATCTGAAACCCATGAATAACCTTAAAATAAAGTGTCTCGGCTTGTGTTTAATGCTGTGTCTTTGCAAAATGGCCTTTGCCCAACAACGGGTATTTTTAAGCAACTTTGGAGCCAAGCCTGATAGCTACGAAAACGCAAGCCCCGCCCTCGTCAGAGCCATTGAACAGTGCCGAAAATTATCCAATGCGACGCTCGTATTACCTGGTGGGCGTTTGGATTTGTGGCCCGACGGTGCATACAAACAAGAAATCTATATTTCAAACAGCACGGAAAATGATACCTTACCGAAGGTGAAAAACGTCGCTTTTTTGCTGAAAGAGTTCAAAAACCTGACGATTGAAGGCAACGGAACGCAGATTTACTTGCATGGAAAAATGGTGGCTTTTGCCCTTTTTAAGTCTTCAAACATCACGATTCGTAACCTCTCTTTTGACTACGAACGGCCTACCATGAGTGAGTTGGTACTGACGTCGGTATCGCCCACCAAAGTAGAAGCCAAGCTGCATCCTGACACGCGTTATTTTATCAAAAATGGAAAATTTGGTTTTTACGGAGAAGGTTGGAAAAGCAACAATCACCACACCATTGTTTTCAATGAAACCGACCAAACTATGAAATATAGCTCGTTTAGGGCGTTTTTGGAGGGCAAAGCGGAAGAAAAACAACGGGGCGAGGTTGTATTTACGGGGGATTTTTCCAAAACGAAATTAAAAGCAGGAGAGAGGCTGTCGATTCGTGATACCTACCGCGACAATTGCGGTGGATTTATCACGCTTAGTCAGCATGTGTTGTTGCATAACATCAATTTGCACTACATGCACGGTTTGGGCATAGTATCGCAGTTTTCCGAAAACATCACCATCCGAAAAGTCAGCGTAGCGCCTCGTCTCGAATCGGGGCGGATTGTCAGTGCCTTTGCCGACTGTTTTCATTTTTCGGGATGTAAGGGCAAAGTCTTGGTTGACAGTTGTTTCACTTCAGGTGCGCACGATGACCCTATCAATGTTCACGGAACACATTTGCAGATTGTGGCCAAAACGGGTTCCACCAAACTCACGGTGCGGTTTATGCACCACCAAACGTATGGTTTTGAGGCATTTTTTAAAGGGGATAGCATTGCGTTTGTGAACCCCAAAACGTTGCAACCCATCGCTTATGCCAAACTTAAAAACGCCTTCTTAAAAAACAAACGGGAGATGGAAATAGAAACCGACAAACCTTTTGCTGCTGATGTGGCGGTGGGGCAGTGCATTGAAAACCTCACATGGACGCCCGAAGTGACGATACGCAACTGTCGCTTTGAACGGACCAATACGCGCGGGATTTTGATGACCACGCGCCGTAAAGTGGTGATTGAAAACAACCAATTTTATAAAACAGGAATGCACGCCATTCTCATTGCCGACGATGCCGCCAGTTGGTTTGAGTCAGGCCCCGTGCAAGACGTAGTGATTCGTAATAATGTATTTGAAGAATGTGGATATAATTCAGCACCAGGTAGTTATGTGATTGCAATTGCACCCGAAAACCATGATTTAGTCAATGGTTTTTATGTGCATCGAAACATTCTAATTGAAAATAATACCTTCAAAACCTCAGTTGCGCCGTTGCTTTCAGCTAAAAGCGTGGATGGATTGGTATTTCGTCACAATAAAATCATTTCGTCAAAAACGGTAGATTTTACGGCTGATAAAACCAATTTCCAACTGGATGCCTGCAAAGACGTAACCCTCACCGACAATTCTTTTTCCGCTGATTGGAAGCCTATATTGACTACCTCGCACATGGATAAATCGTCCGTAAAAATGGATTGGTAATAACCCTTCCAAGGTTCAAAACCTTGGAAGGGTTGACTCAACCGATACACAAACCCCACGCCTTCATGAAATCAATCATACCCTTTTTTACTTTTTGGTGTTTTGCTTTCGGAACACTACAAGCACAAATTCACCCCTATGCCGTAGCCGCTACGCCCTGGCAGGAAGACTATGGCAATCACCGTTCTGTCATCACCGTGTCTCAGCCTACGGAGGCCGTTTATACGAAAATTCAATGGCGTCGAAGAGATGCGAACCCCCAAGAAAAACGCCTTTTAATTACCGATGAAAATGGAAAAAAAGTAACGAACATTCATCGGATTAGAATAGATAACGAAGTTGGTGAGTTTGTATTTGAACCGACCCACGCGGGGAATTTTTACGTGTATTACATGCCTTTTTCGGGAAAAAAGAACGTGGGTTGGTGGGATGGAAAGTATTTAACCCCCGAAAACAAACCCAACCAAGCGTGGGTCGAAAAACATCGACTTTTGGCCTACGATTTTGAGGCAAAATCGCTTCCGCAAGCCTCCGTGCTGAAAATAGAATCACGGACGGCTTTTGACAGTTTTTATCCGATGGAAGTAGGCGCGACCCAAGCGGAGCGAACGGCACTGATTGAGCATAAAAACAAAAATTTTCTACTTTTTCCCGAAGATAGAAAATTCCCCGTTCGAATGACTGAAAATATACCCTATCGTTGGGTGGTGCAAAAACCTTCCAATGTGTTTAATGGTAAGGCGTTACGCAACGAATACTACGCGTTCCAGATTGCCGTTTTTGCGGCTAAAAAGGAGCTGAAAAACCTCAAAGTGACGTTTTCGGGAAGCAATAAAGTAACTTGCTTCAACACGGGAGGCATCGACGCCGACGGGCATCCGTTTACTAAAAAGGTGGATGTAGCTCAAGGGAAAGTTCAGTCGCTTTGGTTTGGGGTGGATATCTCACCTACCGAAAAACTGGGAAAACAGTCATTTGACGTGACAATCTCGGCCGAAAGTGAGGCACCGCAAACGATAAAAGTGATCATAGATGTAATCAATCAACAGCTGCCCGACCGAGGGGATAGCGAGCCGTGGCGGCATTCTCGACTGCGTTGGTTAAACTCAACTTTAGGCATTGATGACCAGCCCGTTGCCCCTTATACTGCATTGAAAAGAGTCGAAAAAAAGATTTCATACCTCATGGGCGAAGTGTCGCTCAATGAGTCGGGTTTTCCTGAGTCGATGAGGGTCAATCAACAACACTTGCTACGTAACCCCTTAGTGTTTGTGGTCGAAACGGAGGCGGGAGTGGAAAAAATTACTCCTTCCTCCCTTCGATTTACCAAAAACAATACAGGCGTGGTTTCGTGGGTGGCCGAAGGAAAAGGTCACGGATTTAATCTTTATTGCAACGGCAGCATGGAGTTTGACGGAACATTGCTCTACAATATTCGCTTAAAAACAGAAACATCGCTGAACATAAAGGACGTTCGGTTGGAGATTCCTGTCGAGAAAGCCAATGCCACCTATTTTATGGGCATGGGACTGCCTGGGGGCTTTTGTCCTGCTGATTACCAATGGAAATGGAAAGGCCCACAGGACTCGTATTGGATTGGTTCTGTGAAGGCGGGGTTACAGTGTGAGATGTTGGGGGCCGACTATACGGGGCCTCTATTGAATCTGTATCATCCAGCGCCTCCTTCGTCTTGGTATAATGACAACAAAGGAGGTTTTCGAATGTCAAGCACTGGAAACCAAGCCATTGCGACCACTTATTCGGGAGAACGGACGATGAAAGCAGGAGAAAGCCTTGACTTTGGGTTTCGTCTTTTGCTTACTCCCGTCAAAAAACAAGACACGTATGACCAATTTACGAACCGCTATTACCACGATGGGAATAAGCCCGCGCCTTCGTTGAAAGATTTGGCATCGGGCATCAAAATCACCAACGTTCACCACGCCAACCCCATTAATCCGTACATCAATTATCCCTTTATCGCAGTCGATAGCATGAAAAACTTTGTGGACTATTGGCACAGCAAGGGCTTAAAAGTGAAGATTTATTACACGATTCGAGAATTGACCAACCAACTTCCTGAACTGTGGGCATTGCGGAGTTTAGGCGATGAAATTTTTGCCGATGGTAAAGGAGGAGGATTTCCGTGGTTGCGAGAGCATTTGGTGGAGCATTATGATGTTCAATGGTTCAACAAAATCAATGGTTACGAAGAATGCGACGCGGCGATTCGGACGGGCGGCAAATCGAGGTGGTACAATTATTACATCAATGGCCTCCAATGGCTGGTCAAAAACGTTGACATTGACGGACTTTACCTCGACGATGTGGCCTTTGACCGTACCATGCTAAAACGAATGCGGAAGGTGATGAACGCCGTCAAACCAGGTTGTTTACTTGATTTGCACTCCAACACGGGTTTTTCAAAAGGCCCCGCCAATCAATACACCGAGTACTTTCCGTATCTCAATAAATTGTGGTTTGGCGAGAGTTTTAATTACGATAAAATGTCGCCCGAAAACTGGATGGTCGAAGTATCGGGTATGCCGTTTGGACACATGGGCGACATGCTACACAGCGGCGGAAATCCGTGGCGAGGCATGGTTTATGGTATGACGGTTCGCTATCCGTGGTTTACGGAAGGCGTCAGTTGCGACCCGCGCGATATTTGGAAAATTTGGGATGAGTTCGACATTGCCCATGCCCAAATGAGCGGCTATTGGGAGGAGAACTGTCCTGTCAAAACGGACAACCCAAAAGTGTTGGCAACGGCGTATGTTCACCAAGGCAAAACCCTTATTTCTGTGGCATCGTGGGCACCCGAAACCGTAAAAATAAAGCTGAATATAGACTGGAAAGCCATTGGTGTGGATTCCGCAAAGGCCAAATTCAAGATACCCACCATTAAAAATTTCCAACAGGGACAGTCTTTTTCCAAAGATGATTTTTTTGAAATTGCCCCGACGAAGGGCTTTTTATTGGTTGTTGAATAAAAAATGAAGCACATTTCGATGATGAATATTTTAAAAAAAATGGGTTTGGGGTTAACCTTTTGGGCAGGATTGTCGTCAGCTCAAGCCCAAGAATTAGCCGTATTGGATATGACAAAGGTTGAAAAAATAACCCCAACGGCGTTGCCAATGCAAGGAGTAAATCCTTCAGGAAATACGTTGGCGGTTACTAATCAGTACTTTGTCAAAAATGGTGAACCTTGGTATCCACTGATGGGTGAAATTCACTACAATCGGGTCAATCCCCAAGATTGGGAATCGGCACTTTTGAAAATGAAAAGTGGCGGTTTGGGCATTGTGGCGACTTATGTTTTTTGGAACGAACATGAAACCCAAAAGGGTAAATGGGATTGGGAAAAAGGGCGTAACCTGCGGCGGTTTGTGGAACTGTGCAGTAAACACGGACTGTATGTTTGGCTGCGAATTGGGCCGTGGTCTCACGGGGAACAACTGCACGGCGGGCACCCCGATTGGATAAACTCAATGAAAGGTAAGCGTTCTAACGACCCAACTTATTTAGCGGAGTCCTCTCGGTTGTTTCAACAAATTGGGGAACAAACAAGCGGTCTTTACTTCAAAAATGGCGGGCCTATTATTGGAATACAGCTTGAAAATGAATATGCGTCTGGACAGGCGGAACACATCTCCACCTTGAAGAAAATGGCGCTTTCCAGCAAAATTGAGCCTGTTTATTGGTCAGTGACGGCCAATACGGTCTTTGATGATACCAAAGAAGAGGTGATTCCGCTCCAAGGGGGCTATCCTTACCGTGGCTGGGAAAAAGGCGGAGGAAAGGCCACGAAAGATTTTTTGTATGGCAATGACCAATGGATTATGACCGACGCCCTCGGCAAAGTGTATTATGATATTAAGCGCTTTCCAAAGGGTATGTGCGAACAAGGCTGTGGGAGTCAGGTGACGTACGCCAACCGTTTTGTGGTAGAACCTCACATCGTGGAAGCACACCTCCAAAACCAAATCGGTCGAGGGATGAACATGATGGGGTATTATATGTTTCACGGTGGTACTCAATCGCCAGGGTTGAAAGAACCAGGTTGCCCCGAAAATTACGATTTTCAAGCGCCTATCAGTGAATTTGGCTATTTGCGGCCTTCCTACAAGTACCTAAAGATTTTACATCATTTTGCCAATGATTTCGGCAAAGAATTGGTGCAAATGAAGGTCGTAGAGGCCCCAAATCCCCTGCATGATGAATTGAATACGGAGCAAGTGAGGTACATTGGTAGGGTCAAAGACAATCAGGGATTTGTATTCTTCTGTAATGCCCAAGTGCGGGTTCCGATGCCTGATAAACAGGTGGCTTTGCAGGTAAAACTCCCCCATGAGACAATTAACTTTCCGAAGTTTACGCTGAAGGGACAAACTTCCCCGATTTTGCCCTTTAACCTCAATCTTAACGGTATTTTGGTAAAATATGCCCTTGCGCAACCTTTCGCTAAGGTCGAAAACGAGGGGAATTTGATGGTATTTTTTCAAAAACTCAAAGGCGTTGAGCCGCAACTGGCGTTAGATAGAACTACCATAAAAGAGATGAAGTCGGCTGGGTGGTCACTTCGTAAAGAAGGTGATTTGGATGTTGTGTCTTCTCCCAAAGCAAGTGTCATTGAACTTAAAAATGGGGAAGGAAAGCGGGTTACGTTGGTGTTTTTGACGCGTACCGAAGCTGAAAATGCGTGGCGTGTAAACCTACATGGAAAGCAAGCATTGGTGCTTTCGGAAGCTGATATGGTAGTGAAAAACAATGAAATAGCGTTGTTGCAGTTGAAGCTACCCACTTTCGTTTTTAAGATTTATCCTGCGAATACATTAGCGTTCGAAACACTTAAGAAGATGACTGAATCGACAGTGTGGGACAATTATACCGTAAGTGTTCCTCAAAAGCAACCAGCATTAAGCATAAAAAAATTGGCAACAAATACCATCGAAATCGGTAGTGCGGAAGCCTTTCCTGCTTATATCAATGATGTGTTTGTAAAGGTAGATTATCGAGGCGGGCAAGCAGAAATGTGGCAAGGCGAAAAGCTTAAAACCGACCACCTTTTTAATGGAATTCCGTGGTTGTTGGGCTTAAAAAATTACCTTCCATTCGGGCCGCTGAGTGTGCGTTTAGCAGATTGGAATAATAATATAACAGGCATTTCGGTGGAGTTAGCCAATAATATCAAGAAAACAGGGCCTTCTTTCAACGCCATAGAGGTAATTCCTCAGTACAAAACATCGGTTAGAATAAACCCCTAAACATCCCTTTTTTTATGTTAAAAACACTTATTAAAATCGGTTTATGTCTCGCAGTTGTGGGGACAGTTTATGGCCAAAAACAACCGTTGAAACTTTGGTACAAGCAACCCGCTTCTGCCACCACACCCGACAGCAAAGAAGGCTGGAAAGATGACCAAGAATGGCTCAAAGCTTTGCCGATTGGGAACGGAAACATTGGTGCAATGGTGTTTGGGGATGTCAACAAAGAGCGCGTTCAGCTCAACGAAAAAACGCTTTGGAGTGGTAGCCCATTTGACAACGATAATCCTGAAGCACCCAAGTATTTGGACGAAATCCGCAACTTACTTTTTGAAGGGAAATTTAAAGAAGCGACTGCGTTGACCAACAAAACCCAGATTTGTAATGGCAAAGGTTCGGGGCAGGGAAACGGAGCAAATGTGCCTTTTGGCTGCTTTCAAACCTTGGGTGATTTGTGGTTGGACTTTGGAAAACAGGGTGATTATCAATCGTATTATCGAGATTTGAACTTAAACGAGGCCGTTGCCAATGTCAGCTATACCCAAGAGGGCGTGACGTATAAACGCGAGTATTTCGTCAGCGGGCCTTTGAACGCGCTGGTGGTTCGCTTGACGGCCAACAAAACGGGCGCTATTAGTTTTACTGCCTTCCTCAATCGTCCTGAGCGGTTTACAACCGAAGCGTTCGACGGCGAATTACGGATGTTTGGCGCGCTGCACAACGGCCAAGGCGCAGACGGAATGCAGTATATGACGCGGCTCAAAGCTAAGTTAAACGGAGGAACGCAGTCGTTTTTGGATAACAAATTGGTGGTCAAAAATGCCAACGAAGTGATTTTATACCTCACGGCTTCAACCGATTACCTGCCCAATTATCCCATTTACAAAGGGCGAGATTATCAAGGGATTACGGCGGCCAATTTGAAAAAGGCGTTTGCGCAGCCTTACGTTCAAACCAAAAAAGAGCATCTTGCCGACTACCAAAAGTACTTCAATCGAGTGGCGTTGACGTTAAGCGAAATGGCCGACAATGTTCCAACAGATGAGCGACTTTCGGGTCTTAAAACCACCGAAAATGACAATCATTTGTCGCAACTGTATTTCCAATTTGGTCGCTATTTGTTGATTTCATCAACCCGCGAAAACACCCTCCCTGCCAACCTTCAGGGAATTTGGGCCAACAAAATCCAGACACCTTGGAATGGCGATTACCACACCAATATCAACATTCAAATGAATTATTGGCCTGCGGAAGTTACCAATCTTAGCGAGTTGCATTTGTCGATGACGCAGTTCATCAAGGACATCGAAAAACCCGCCACCAAATCGGCTTCTGTCCAGTTTGGGTTACCAGGCTGGAGTGTAAATCCGATTGTGAACGTCTGGGGTTTTACCTCGCCTGGCGAGCACCCTTCGTGGGGATTGACGTCGGGGGCGAGTGGTTGGATTTGCCAACATTTATGGGAGCATTATGCGTTTACGAAGGATAAAAACTATTTGCAGTCGGTGTATGGCACGTTGAAAAACGCTGCTCGTTTTTACAAAGCTTGGTTGGTCGTTGACCGTGAGTCGGGGCTGCTGGTGTCGGGGCCTGCGTCTTCGCCCGAAAACGCTTTTGTGGCCCCCGATGGTAGCCGAGGCTCTATCAGTATGGGCCCCGCGCACGACCAAGAAATTATTGACGAGCTTTTTGGCAACGTCATCAGTGCCGCTGAGATTCTTAACGACAAAGATGCTTTTATAGAAGAGTTGAAAGCCGCCCGCAAAAAGCTACAACCCGTAAAAATTGGTTCTGACGGGCGCGTGATGGAGTGGGCTAAAGAGTACAAAGAAGTGGAGCCAGGACACCGTCACATGTCACATTTGTACGCGCTTTATCCTGGCAATGCGTTTAATTACACTCAAACGCCACAATTGGTAGAAGCGGCCAAAAAATCGTTGGAATATCGTTTGGCCAACGGAGGTGGAGCGAGTCAAACGGGTTGGAGTGCAGCTTGGGTGACTAATTTTTGGGCAAGGCTGAGAAATGGTGATGAAGGGCTGAAAAACTTCAACATTATTTTGCAACAAAAATCAGCGCCCAATTTCTTTAATCTTCACCCACCTTTTCAAATAGACGGAAATTTTGGCGCAACGGCAGGTTTGGCCGAAATGCTTCTTCAAAGTCACGACGGAAACATCGAACTTTTGCCCGCCCTACCCACGGCTTGGAAAGATGGCGAGGTGAAAGGGCTCTGTGCCAGAGGCGGTTATGTGGTGGATATGAAATGGAAAAATGGGCAGTTGACCCAAGCGCAAATATCATCGAAACTAGGCGGAACGGTCAGCGTAAAATACGGCAAAAACACCAAAACAATCACGGTGCAAAAAGGAAAGCCAACAACCATTGCCCTTTAGACTTGCTATGACTGTTATAAACTTGGCAAGTCTCTGATTTGTAGGTAGTTTGACTTGCCAAGTTTGAATGCGGAAAAGTATAAACTTGGCAAGTCTTTGATTCGTAGATGGTTTGACTTGCCAAGTTTTGGATGCGGAGGAGTATAAACTTGGCAAGTCTTTGATTTGTAGATGGTTTGACTTGCCAAGTTTTGGGTATGGAGGAATATAAACTTGGCAAGTTATAGCCTAAATAGACGCACTTTCAGTAGTTATAACACATGTTTGTATTTTAAGAAAAAAAGCTCTTAACTATGACTTCTGAAAAAATCGCCTCCTTGCGTCAGGAAATTGAGACGTACCTTAACAATGGATTATTGCCTTTTTGGGTAAAGCGTACAGTTGATAAAGAAAATGGAGGGTTCATTACACATTTCGACCAGTTTGGAAACGACTCGGGGGAGGATGAAAAATCGTTGATTGCTCAATCTCGGTCGGTATTTACGTATTCATCGGTACACCGTGCGGGGTACGGCAATGGAGAGTTTGCCGAAATGGCCCGTCACGGAGTAGATTACCTCATTAACAACATGTGGGACGAGGAATTTGGTGGGTTTTACTGGATGACCAACCGCAAGGGTGAAGTGACCAACGACCAAAAAATTATCTACGGATTGAGCTTTTGCATTTATTCGTTGAGCGAATATACGTTAGCAACAGGAGATCCACGCGGCCGCGAGTACGCCGAAAAATGTTTTGACCTTCTCCAAAAATACGGAGCAGATACGCATTTTGGAGGTTATTTTGAAATGTTTCACCGCGATTGGACCCTCAAAGGTCCTGGCGCAGCGGGTGGTGACCGTAAAACGCTTGATGCGCACATGCACTTGATGGAAGCCTTCACGACCTTGTACGAATGCACAGGTTTGGAGGTGCATCGTCGTAAGTTGTTAGAAATCATTGAGTTGTTGGTAACCAAAATCATGCACCCTGAATACGGGACGGGTATTCCTCAGTTTTGGGCAGACTGGTCGGTAGCGCCACAAATCAAGTTTGATATTGTATGGGGTTGGGACCGATTTACCGAAGATGGCTTGAAAGCCGCCGCCGAAGACAATACCAGCTACGGGCACAATTCGGAGTTTGCGTGGTTGTTGATGTACGCCCTCGACGTGTTAGGTTTACCTTACGATACCTACGGCGACCAAATCAAAAAATCATACAGTCATTCATTACAATACGGCGTTGACTGGGAATTTGGCGGAGTGTATGTTGAAGGTTCGCACGCAGGAGAGGTGTATGACCGCGAAAAAGAATTTTGGCAACAAGCCGAAATGTTGATTGGGATGTTGGATGCGTATCGTTACCTTAAAGACGAAAAGTATCTGGAGGCGTATGAGAATATTCACCGTTTTGTTTTTGATAAAATGATTAATCACGAACTAGGAGAGTGGTGGCCACTGATGACGCGCCAAGGGGTGCCGATTTGGAAACACATGAGCCATTCGTGGAAAATCAACTACCATGACGTTCGTTCGATGGTGCAGTCGATTGTGCGTTTGGATAAAATCGCGAAAGGTATTTAGTCGAGCTTACCTTCCCGAAAGTTCAAAACTTTCGGGAAGGTAAGCTGTTAAAACCGTTTTATTTTACCACTGTTGTGGTCTAAAATGTAAAGTTCTCCTTGTGCATCTTCGCCAAAGGCTGAAACCGCCCCGCCTTCTTTACTGACCAATTCCAGCCCCGTTTTTGTATTTCCTTCAAACGAAAGTGCCCAAATATGGCCGTTGCTATAATCGGCAAAAAGGTATTTTCCCCGCAGGGAAGGCACACGCGAACCACGATACACAAACCCACCCGTTACCGAAACGCCGTCGGAACGAGGGTAATGGTGAATTGGGTCGATGAGTTGTTGAGCGGGGTCACAATCTTTGCGGGGGTTGTAACAACGAACGGCTTCTTTGAGTCGCCAGCCGTAATTACCTCCTTTGGTCACGATATTTATTTCTTCAAATTCATTTTGACCCACATCGCCCACCCAAAGCTGTTTTGTGTGAGTATCAAAGCTAAACTGCCACGGATTTCGCAGTCCATAAGCGTAGATTTCTTCCCGAAATCCTTCTTTTGAGCCCACATAGGGATTGTCAGCTGGAATGCCGTACGCGCCTCGGGTTGTTTGGTTGACGTCAATTCGTAAGATTTTTCCCAGCAACGAACTTCGATTTTGGGCATAATTATGCTGGTCACCCCACGCACCGCCGTCTCCTGTCCCAATGTAGAGATATCCATCGGGGCCAAATGCGATTTTGCCGCCGTTGTGGTTATCGTAAGGCTGGTCAAACCGCAGTAAAATAGTTTCAGTCGAAACATCCACTTTATTGGAAACCACTTGGTAGCGGGCAATGATGGATTCCAACGGTTTACGTTTGGTATAATACACGTAAAAATAGCCGTTTTGTTTAAAATTAGGGTGAAAAGCAAGTCCTAGCAACCCCATTTCGCCTTCCGAAGAAACTTTGTTTTTAAGGTCTAAAAAAATGTCGGTTGACTTTGTCGATGGGCTATTTTCAAACACCCGAATCCGCCCTTCTTGCTCAATCACATACAAACGATTGCTACCGTCGCCTGCGTGGGTGAACTCAACGGGACGTTCAAATGTGAGGTGAGGGAAGGCATTTTCTAGATTGAACACTTGTTGGGAATCGGACAAGAAACCCAACAGTCCTAATGCTAAGATAAAGGGAAGAAGGCGAGTTAAAGTCTTTAGATTCATGGGCTTGGAGTACCCTTTCGAAAGTTTTGAACTTTCGGAAGGGTAAATTTATATCATTGTAAGGCTTCGAGTTCGATTTTCTCCCCGTTGCCTCCCGTTACTTCCAACGCTCCTTCTGGCGTCGCCGTTACGCTTTTACCGTTCATTTTCCACGTCTTGTACTTCCCTTTGGGCAAAGCAAAAACAATCTTCCACTCAGGTTTGGTTTGGGATAGGCGAATGGTTTGTTGGTTGCCACTTTTTTCAAAATGAACCGTTAGCTGATTGTCGCCAATGGTTAATTTTTCCACGTTTGCTTTGTCCCAAGTCGAAGGTAATTGTGGCTGAATCCGAATGGTTTTGTGAGCAGCATTGGGTTGAATACCAAAGAATTGACGGACGATGGGGACGCCAAAACTGTAGAGCGTCCACGCTTGGGCAAACATTCCAAAGTCGGGAGAAACCTCGTACATGGAGCCAGGGAGTGCAAAGCTAAAAGCCCGCGTCATGCGTTTGAGGTAGTCGAGGGCTTGGTCGGGGCGACCGTAGTTATTTTCTGAAATGGCCTGTACACCCGTTGGCAACGTCATGACCGCACCCGTATAGGTAAACGTTTTCTTCCCCTTCGCCGCTGAACTCACGTCTTTGCCTGCTGACTCGTCGCGGTCGATGCCCGTCACAAACATCCCAAACGGATTGACAAACTTTTGCCCCGTTTCAAGGGCTTTTAAAGCCTTATCAGCATCGGCGATACCCATTTCCATCGGCGTATTTACGACCCAATTGTGGTGGAGAACGAAGCCCTTTTTTGTGCCCGCAGGCAACGATTTGACCTTTTCCTTCAAGGCTTTCATTTCGGCGACTGCCCACGGTTTTTTGAGCGTATCAGCCCTCACGATGGCGTCGTCAATGAGGTGGAGGGTCTGTTCTTTCGTTCCAATAAAATCGGCATACGACTGACTCTCAGGCACCCAAAACTCTGTGTTGATTTTGTCCTTGATTTTTTGGGCAATGGTTTGGTACTTAGTCACCAACGTCACGTCGCCCATTTCTTTGGCCATTTGGGCCGCGTCCGCAAAGGCTTTTTGACTGTAAGCTGCCACGTCAATCATTTCGCTGTTCAGCCCGTGAATTTCCATCATTCCGAAGCCGTCGGGAAGCAGATTTCCATCTTTGTCGTTCTCTTTCATCAGCCAATCCAAGCCTTTCACCACCACGGGGTAGTACTTGGCCAAAAACTCCTTATCGCCCGTCCACTGGTAAACAGTCCAAATAAGCGTCGCAAATTGGGGCGTTTCGTTGATGTTGCCTTCGTTAAAAACCTGCCCGTTGGTGGACATTTCGTGGAGAATCCGCCCGCTGTTTTTATTGACCCGATTCGACTCTTTAACCAGTAACTCAATGGTTTTATATACAATATCAAAGCGACCGATGAGCAATGCGCCTTGCAATGAATACTCATTGTCCACCCCAAACCACCAAGGATAATCGGGAAGCCCTGCGGCAAGCCCACGACCCACCGAAGGGACATCGCGAACTAGCCAGTCGGTGCTGTATTTGAGCCAGTTAAAGGCTTGCTGCACCTCTTTATCAGGAATCGAAATCTGCGTTTGTGACGCTAATTCGGCATATCTTTTCTTCTTGGCACTGAATAATTCCGCCGTTTTTTCCTGAACTTCCACCAACGTAGCCTGCGCATTGGCCTTCGACTCGTACGAACCAGCAACCGTGAACGGTAACACAAGCGACCCATTGGCAGGAAGCGTGAGCTCGTAGGTCAATGAAGCATTGGAGCCTTTGCCTACTGATTTTAAGGTACAGTCGTTGGCTTCCGTCGCGTGTTTGACGGGCGCGAGCGTTGACCCAAACGTAACGAACCATTCATTAAGGCTATCTTTCACGACCCAAGCGTTGGTACCTGCATCAAACGTCGCTTGGTCGTTTCCGTCCTGGGTGTTGGTGCGTTCGGAAAGCCACGTAGGCCGCAAATCCGATTTTCCGTTGAATTGAAACGTGATTTTTTTCTCTTTGGCGTCGGAGTTATGAAACGCATACTGAACCACCACCGCCTCTTTGCCATCAGGTACAAACTGCAAACGTTCGACCCGCATTCCTTCTTTGGGGAGAAGGTAAACGTGTTGATTTGCAAAGGGATAGTTGTAAAAAGTGTCGGCTTTGCTAAGGCAAAGGGTTGAATTGTTGAGGGTTAACTGGGCCGAAAATCCATCCATTAATTTGATGGGATGGTCCCAAATTCCCCCCATTTCGCCCGTAATGTGCCACCCCAAGTCGGGAAAAGAGCCGTCTTGGTGACCCACCATATAGACGCGGTCGCCTGCCGTCACGTAAGGGGATTCAATGTACTCGGTACGGCCTTTGATTTTTTCAACATCGGTCAGCGTTTCTTGCAAATTTTGGGGAGGCTTAGACGCTGTTTTGCATTGGACGGCCAACAGCGCAAGTAATAGATACGGTGCTATTTTCATCATCAATAGGTTAAATGGAACACAAGATTGCAAGTTACAAGAAACTTTGTAATGATGATGGTGCGTTTAAAAGTCTAATTGGTACTTGCCGTGTTGGTACGTGTCAGTTTTGAGGTAAATTTTTTGCTTGAGTGCATCAAAACGAAACATCACGGCTTGACCGTCAAGCGTGGCTTTCTTTGGGGCTTTAGTAGCATAGATGCTAAAAATGTGGGGTAAATGCTTTCCTTTCAGCGTGAGGAGTAGTTTGTTAGGTTGTTGTTGGACGGTAAGGTTGGTAGGAGTTTGATTTTTCTCGTCGTACACGATGAAGGCGGAGGTACCAGAGGGGTAAATGAGCCAGGTCAAGTAGTTTTTGGACGTAGAATCTCCAATCCCCGTGTATGCACGTTCGATTTGCAACGGAATAATGCTGCCTTCTTTGATATAAACGGGAAATTCCTCCAGCTGGAAACGTTTGGTAAACTTCGTATTGCCCTCCAACAGTTCATGGTCGTTAAACCAATACCGCCACTTGCCAGCGGGCAATGTTACTTCGTTGTCGAGCTGGTCTTGGTAAATGGGCGCTACCAACAAGTGGTCTCCAAACAAATAGTGATACTTGCCTTCCGTGGGCTTTTGTAAGCGCGTACCTCCTCGGTGGGCTGATACGACATAGCTGTACATGTAGGGAACCAATTCGGTATGCAGCCACGAAAAACGCCGAATGATTTCTAATTCTTGGGAACTTCGTTTCCAAAGGGCTCGTTCGCCGTGGCCGCCGTTGAGGAACAATCCGCAAAAAGTCGAAAATTGAGTCCATCGAATGTATAATCGCGGGGGAATCGAGTCACCCGAAAAGCCCGCTATGTCAGAACCAATGACGTTATAGCCCATGTTGGCACTTCTTAAAATACTTTGGATGGCCGACTCAAACCCCTGAACTCCCTCCAATGCGATGTCTTTTTCTTTGCCGTTACTTGATAGCGCTTCTGGACTTCTCCAATGGTGCTTTTGGTCGCCTACCCAGTTGATGGGAGAAGCATCAATAGGCGCAAATCCTTCGGGGTGAAACCAACGATCCATGGCGCGGCCCAACGTCACAAATTCAGGGCTGTGGCGGAGTCCATTGGCATATTCCTCCCGATAATACCAGTCCATGTATTGGCGTGTACTCATCCAACCCGAATGCGTTTTTTGGTACAAAAACGGTAAAAAACCTACCTGTTGCCGAAACAAAGTAGCTGTTCCGTCCAATTTCCAGCCGTCTATTCCGTACTGAAGTACGTTTTTTTGCAGTCCTTGCCACCATTTCCGAGCGTCGGGATTAGCGTAGTCAATAAAACCTCCTTTGCCCTTCCACCATTTAATTTCGTTGCCGTTCCCGACCAAATAACCGCGTTGTTTTGCGTTTTGGTAAAAATCTTGTGATGCAGTGAGGCGAGTATCTTTGCTATAACTGTCCACCATCGAAGTCATCCAAAGCACAACACGGTAACCTTTCTCCTCTAAGCCTTTGAACCATTGTGCGGGTTTGGGATAACGCAGTGTATCCACCTCAAAATCATTGTATCTTAAACTCCACGGACTGTCAATCAACAGCGTCCGTACGGGAATGTCGTGTTTTGCGTAGCCTGCCAGCAACGAATCTTCGTAGGCAGCGGTATTTTTATCGTCTTCCCAAAGCCAACATTCCAAAGCCCACGCAGGAGTAAGGGGAGGGTTGCCGTGGCGTTGGGCATTAAAAGGGATTCCCCAAAAAGGAAGCACGAACAGAAAATAGGCAAGAATAAGCAGCACAACGGTACTGTACCCTACGATTTTGAGCAGTTTTTTGACAAAAACCATCTTCTAAATGTGAAACAAAAACTCCGACGAATTGACAAGCGTATGGACAAGGGCTGCGTAAAATACGTTTTGGGTTTTGAGGTAGGTATAGCCATACGCCCAACCCGCCACACTGGCAAGCCCCACAAAAAGCATGGAACCCGCGTGAAAATGCACAAGTCCAAAAAATACACTGGTGATAGCGAGTGCAGTGTAGGTGCCTAATTTTTCAAATTTCTGTCTTTCTATCAAATAAGCAGCGCCAAACAGCAAGGCAGTGGTGAGCATGGGAAACCAAGTGAGTTTGGGCTCGACCAAGTAGCCTGTGACAAACGATAGTACAAAAAATACGATAAAACCCCATTTCAAGTAGCCATTCCAGCGGGGGCTGTCGGTGACTTTACGGGTGATTAAGTTTTGTAAAATTCCTCGTAAAAATAATTCTTCAAAAAGTGCCGTTCCGCAAAAGATTCGCACAAAATCCTTGAGGTATTCGTAGGCAAAATTGGGGGAAAGAATGTCGTGCCCCGTCAGGTTTAAAAATTTTCCAAAATAACCAAGCACGGCTACCAACAGCAAAAACGATAGCCAAGCGCCTAAGGCTATCAATAAATAATTCCACCGAAATGTAAGGTAAAAACCGACGTTGGGCAGGCGGCGAACGTACGAAAAGCTATATACGGCCGAAATCATAATCACCAAACGCATGGCGTTGCTGAATCCCGACCCTTTGAAGGGCAAGGACGTTCCGACGCCAAACGAAATACTGGTGGCGGGAATCACAATCATCAGCAAAAAAATGACATCCGACCAAGCCACGTAGGCATCAACGCGTTGTAAGGCAATAAAGCCGAGCGTTGGAAATACCAAGAAAAAGATAAACAACCCCGCCGAACCTTGAAAGGGACTGTGACCGTGGACGATCAGGTAAGCATACAAAATGCCAATCAGCAACGCAGGAAAAAGCAGCGCCCGTTGTCCCGAAGAGGTAAGCCGAGGTTGCCACCGTGCCACCACCGCAGGATGCCCAACGGTAAATAGTAGAAAGAAAAGTATCACAAAAAAGGGACTGTCTAGGGCAAGTTCTGCGGCCGAGAGTTGACGATTGAAAGTGAGGCAAAGCCCTAAAAATAAGGCGGTGAGCAAACCACTTTTGACCAATGTACGTGAGTAGGAGGAGTTCATACTGAGAAAGGTGAAAAATAATAGCAAATATGTCATTTTAATCTTTATTCTTGGCCAAAATAGGTTGTTATTTTCAGTTTTGGCTAATAATAAATGCTATTCTTGGCCAAAATTGAATTTTATGGTTATTTTTGGCCAATAATTGAAAGAAATGACAAATGAAATTAATTGGTAGAATTAGAGAAATTCAAAAATTAAATAAGCTTGTAGCTTCGACCCAATCTGAGTTTTTGGCTGTTTATGGCAGGCGAAGGGTTGGAAAAACGTTTTTGATAAGAAACTACTTTAAGAATGAATTTGATTTTTATGCTACGGGGCTTGCTAAAGGGAACACCCGACAGCAATTGACGAATTTTACCATTTTTATCAATAACTATTTCTCAAATCATCATGCAGTACCGTCTAGTTGGTTGGAGGCGTTTAACCTTTTAATCACAGAGTTAGAGAAAAAAAAATCGACCGACAAAAGAGTGATATTCATTGATGAAATGCCTTGGATGGACACTAAAAAGTCGGATTTTATGATGGGACTGGAGTTTTTTTGGAATGCTTGGGCAAGTGCTCAAAGTAATGTTTTGCTAATTGTCTGTGGTTCTGCGGCTTCTTGGATGCTCAATAATTTAATAAAAAATACGGGCGGATTATACAATCGGGTAACGGAAAGGATTAAACTTGAGCCCTTCGATTTACAAGAAACCAAGGCTTATTTTACGCAAAAAAACATCGTTTTAGACCATTACCAAATCATTCAATTGTACATGGTTATGGGTGGAATTCCGTATTATTTGGATCAAGTGGAAGCAGGAAAAAGCGCCATGCAGAATATTGAAGATTTGTGCTTTAGAAATGATGGCAAGTTAAGAACGGAGTTTAGTTATGTCTTTTCTTCGTTGTTTCGGAACGCAGAAAAGCATGAGTTGGTACTAAAAACAATTTTTGAAAAAGGGGGGGCTTTGACGAGGGATGAGTTATTGAAATACACAAAAATGACCACAGGGGGAGCTATTACCAAGACCCTTAATGAATTAGAAGAAAGTGGTTTTATTGCCAAATTGCACAAATTGGGCAATAAAACAGCCAATTCAGTTTATTGTATATCTGATTTTTATACCTTGTTTTATTTTCGATTTATTAGCACAGCAGGTAAATATGAACCGAATGTATGGTTGCATCAAATAGACAATCCGTCTTTTAGGGTATGGTCGGGATTAGCGTTTGAGCAAGTATGCTTTGCGCACATTACCCAGATAAAACGAGCCTTAAACATCGGTGGCGTATTGAGCAACACCTATTCTTGGTACACCAAAGGCGACGGTGAAAAGAAAGGCAGCCAAATAGATTTAGTCATTGATCGAAGAGATCAAGTCATCAACTTGTTTGAAATAAAATTTTCAATTAACGAATTTGTGATTACAAAAGAGTATGATGCCAAACTTCGACAAAAAATACAGTCATTCAAAGAAGAAACGGCGACCAAAAAGTCTATTTTCCTGACGATGCTCACTACTTTTGGGGTAAAACCTAACGAATATTCAACTTCAATCATCCAAAACGAATTGACAATGGATGCACTCTTTCAATAAATGAGGGGCAGATCATCAATGCCTTATGATATATAGGATAATATCCTCTTCTAAACCCGCAAAACAGGTATTTTTACGCTAAAGCATTCAAAGAAAAGTACGCAATTTTGTCGCCTGAAAACTCTTAAACTTTACCGCATTATGAAACCAGTAAAAAGTTACCGCATCATTGAAGATAAACGAACCCCGTTGGTACTAGACCAAACGATTTGGTTAGCTGGCTTAACTCTCTTGATTTTTGGTTACATCGTATTTCACTACTTGTACCCAATGATTAGCAAAGGGCTATTTTTCTAGCTTTTAGCAGCCAAGACAAACATTTTCCATAAAAAAAGCGAGCCTCGGCTCGCTTTTTTGTTTCGTGATTTTACAGAGGTTTCGCCTTATTTTTTGCTTTTCGTAAGGTAATTCTCAAACAAATACACCCCGTTTTTATTGGCAATGACGATGTCTAAGGTCTTGTCTTTGTTCATGTCCTTTACCGTGACGTTCAATCCCGACCCCGAATCGTTGTCTATCAGGTGTTCTTTCCAGTAGGGGGCTTGGCCAGGGGTAAATTCTAGCCAAAATAAAATAGACGCATCGGCGTCGCCTGGGTCGCGGCCGTGGTGGGCCAAAAAGCGTTTGCCCGTGATGTATTCTTTTTTGCCATCGCCGTTTAAGTCGGCCATGATGGAAGAGTGCGTTTGGGCGGTAGTGGTACTGATGAGGTGGGTTTTAAAGTTGAGGTTGCCTTGGGCATCCGTGATTTGTTGGTGCCACCATACCCCCAGCGCGTGGGCGGAGGCACTTACCACGTCATTTTTACCGTCACCATCCACGTCCAAAATCTGCATGTGCGAGCAAGGGTCGCCGAGGTTGGCAGGGTGAAATTTCCAATTGGCTGAACCAAGGTCTTGGGTTCCTTCAAACCACCCTTCCCGTACCACAATGTCGTTCAGGCCGTCTTTGTTGAGGTCGCCGTAGCCAATTCCGTGCGAAAAATTTTCGGTTCCTGCTACTTTTTCGCCCGTAAGAGGAAAGCGTTGCCATTTGGTTTCTCCTTTTTTGGTGGGAGCTTTGAGCCAAACAATTTGTTTTTTGGCAGGGTCGCCGCACAAAATATCAAGCCGTCCGTCTTTATCAATGTCCACAAACGCGGGAGATTCGTTGGAAACGCCCATCGAATCGGCGATGATGTGTTTTGTCCAAGCTTTTACTGCCTTGTTTTGGGGATTTTCAAACCAAAAAGCGGGTTTTCCTGGAAAATCAATGATGACCACATCGTCCCAGCCGTCCAGATTAACGTCCATTCCTAAATTCAGAAACGAATTGCTGTATTCTTTTCGGGGGTTAAAAACGTTGGAAAACATCCCAAAACCCACGGCAGGCGACTCAGTTTGTTTCGCGTCGGCGGGGTGCATTTGGTGAACTTTCCAAGAGGGAGCTTCAAACCAATAATATCCCGCAACAATGTCCATTTTTCCGTCACGGTTTAGGTCGGCGACGGTCGCCCCTTCCGAAATAAATTCGCGTGTGAGGGTAGTTTTCTTGAAGCCAGAAGGAAGCATCGTCGTGACGGGCTGTTGTGCCCAACTACCAAAACATACCAATAAAAGAAAAAGCGTAAAGGCTCTGTAAATCATGTTTTTAGAAAGGTTTAGGACAGGTTTTGAAATTTTCTCATAAAAGAATGATTTACTGAGCTTTTACTTTTGTGCTATGATTTGCTTCCTTTGAGCACAATGCCATTGTCGCCCGCCCACTGTGCCATGTCGTGTTTGTTGATAGCCGCCGCCATCATATCAGGAAAAAGGTCGGGCGTACAGGCAAAGACGGGGACACCCAGCGAAGCTAAAAATTTGGCGTTGCCTTTTTCATAGGAAGGTGTTCCATTATCGTCTAAAGCAAGCAAAACAATTAACTGAACGCCATCGGCCACCAATTCTTCCATCCGCATTCGCATTTGTTTTTCGGGCTCGCCACCACCTTCGTACAAATCACTTATCAAAACAAGAATAGTTTCGTCGGGTTTGGTAATAATTTTTTTGCAATAGGTTAATGCTTTGTTTGTGTCATTACCGCCTCCCAATTGGACTCCAAAAAGTAAATCGATGGGGTCTTTCAAATCCTCGGTTAAATCAACCACTTGAGTGTCGTAGGCTACTAATTGGGTTTTTATCTGGGGCAAAGAAGCCATTACCGCACCAAAAATCCCTGTGTAAACAACAGAAGTTCCCATCGAACCACTTTGGTCGAGGCAAAGAACTACATCTTTGAGCGAGCGTTTACTTTTACGCCCGTAGCCAATTCTTGTTTCGGGTATAATCGTTTTGTATTCAGGAAGATAATGTTTTAGATTTTTGCGAATGGTGGTATTCCAGTCGATTTCGTTGTAGCGAGGACGTTTGTTGCGACTGCTTCGATTCAACGCCCCCGTAATGGCCTGAACCGTTTTTTGTTCCAACTTTTGAATAAGCTCCTCTACGACTTTCTGAACTACCCGACGAGCGGTATCTTTGGTTTTTGAAGGTATCAGTTTTCCCAATTCCATTAAGTTGACAACCAAGGCTACATTAGGGGTGGCTTGCTCCAAAATTTCAGGTTCGAGCATGAGTTTTTTCTGAAGCATGGGTTGTTTGAGCGCATCACCTTGAATGACTTGCACGACCGATTGGGGGAAATAATTGCGAATATCGCCTAGCCAGCGTGCTATATCGGGTTGGGATTGTCCCCGCCCTACTTTTGAATTATCCTTTTCAATGTATTCAAATCGTTGTTTTCGTTCAAATTCATAAAGGGCTGATAGCGAGGCATCCATTTGTGCATCAAGCCCTTGTAGCTGGCAATCAGTTCCGTCGGCTTCGTCACCGCCTAAAATGAGCCGCCAACGGCGTAAGTTTTCTGAATCAGTGTTTGACATTGGCTTTGTCTTTTTTAGTTTAGCCCCAAGAGCATTTGCAACATTGGCAAAACTTCCTCAGCGCGTTGGTGATCGAAATCGGTTGTGTCGGTGGGTTCAAGAACCACTGATTGCTCTACATTTGCTCCTTTTTTGGCTTTTTCACCCAGTTGTTTGCGTTCTGAGGGTTCAAATTTGGAAAACGTTCGGCGGAGGATTGGAAGCAATTCAATAAAATAGTCTTCCGAAAGCTCAAAAACCCAACGGTAAAGTAAATTCCAAAGTACGTTATCGTACAGCAGTATCATGCCACTTCCTTTGAGAAAGCCCTCGACCCAACCCGCCGAAAAGAGAGGTTCATTTCCTTTTGAAAGGGCCAATTCAAACCTTTGCGCTGTTTGAATTTCGTCGAGTTCTTGGGCATCAAAAAGTAGCCGACAAGTACAGCCCAAAATGATAGGGTTGACGCCTTCTTTGTCGAGCAAAATTCGTAACGCATGTTGCCATAGCTGGGTAAGTTCTTCGTTTTCAATGAGCCGCGTGGCTTCATTGACTTGCTTAATGTAGTCAAAAACCTTTCGGGAGTTTTCGTCATCTAACCCGTAACAAGCGTTGGGCAAACCAATACAGATGCGGGTGAGCAAGCCTTCGACCAATTGATTGATGGCTGAGAGGTCAGTTTTGCGGACATTGCCGTAGCGACTTACTTCTACCAAGGGAGGAAGGGCGGTCATCAACTCCAAAATGTCGGCTGAAACCGTGGAAACCTCATTGATTTTAAGCAATAATTGCTCAATCGCCCCAAACAATTCGGCAGGAATCGCTTGCTGAATCATTTCCGCAAGGTCTTTGATCGCATTGGTCTTTTTACTTTTATCAATTAGGAATTTGGTACACGCATCTTCGACAGAGTTGCCCCAAATGCCTTTTTCGATGAGATGAATAAACATTTCGGGTTGCCACCGTAGCGTCCACGCCTCTTTAAAAGTTCCCTTGTTGCGAGCGTACAGGCGAGTGCCCCACGGAATGTCTAAGATTCCTAGTCGGTAGATGAGCTTACTCCGATTTAAGTCGGTTTCTTTACGCAGGTCGAGTTCGTAGTCCTTTTTTTCGGCCGTAATGGGCAATCGGTAGCTTTTGGCTAACTTTTCAAAATTTTCTTGTAGCGGTAATTTGGGTAGCTCGTCGGGGACTTTTCCAATTCGTTGGGCAACAATCAACTCTTTCTTGACCAATTCGAGTAAGATGCCATCACCCATGCACATGACGGTTTGGGTGGCTTCGTTGAGTTCGTGAAGTCCCACCCGCGACAGCGCCCGCAGACTCGCCAGTGTCTCCGCCAACCGAAAAGCTTCGATGACGTGCGCAGTAGAAATGTCCATTTTTTTCTGTCGAAACAGCCGAGCTACTTTGGTGAGCCAGCGCGAGCCATCGTCTTTATTGCCGTATTTCCAAAGGTGTTCGTACCAGCCTGGCGAGGTAATACCCGCACCGTAGCCTGAAAACATCGAAAGGCGGTCGTTGGTCCAAGGAATCCACGTACAGCCTACTTTAATTTTTGTTTTGGGCAACGCTTTCAGCAGTTTGGCGTCCTGCTTCGCCGTGGTTTCGACATCGAGGAGGGCAGGGGCGTGCCAAGCGCCACACACCACGACAATGTTGGTGTAGAGTTCGTTTTGTGCTTTTCGAATCAGTTCCCGCATGTACGCTTCGCGAGCCACGTTTTCTTGGTCCAACGTAGATTTTACCTGGGCAGCACGTAGTTCGCTCATCATCAGCAACACCGCTTCAAAATGTTCTTGCGCGTTGTTAGGAATGTATTTTTGTTCAAAGTGATGTTCCCACCAAAGCTCCGAATTTTCGTAACCAGCAACGTCGGCAAAGTAAGAAATGGGGTCTTTGAAGGGCAACAAAAACGCCTGTTCTTCCGCTTGCTCCTCGATTGTTTGCTCTTTTTTAGTCTCTCGTTGATTGATTTGTTCTTGAAAAGAGATGGCCAAAGGTAAGTCTGCCATGCGAACGGGAAGCTGCTGGGCATGGGCGTAGGAAATAGCTTGCCATTCGGGAGAAAATTCGGCAAAAGGGTAAAACGTAGCTTGTTGGGGGGCGTCGAGGTTGTACCCCAGCACGGCCACGGGAGGTTTTAGCCCTTTTTGACCTACCCAATGCACGATAGAATCGAGTTCGGGAGGACCTTCTACCAAAATAATATCAGGCTGTATCTGCGCCAATCGCTCAATGACATTCTTGGCCGAACCTACCCCATGGTGACGTATTCCTAAAATATGAATAGGCATTTCGTAAGTTTATTAATTTCCCGTTTTGAGTAGTTTTAAAAGGTGATTTCTAAACGGCATTGATTAACCGGTAAATATCAAATAACACTTCAGAAAAGAAAACTGGGGGTATATCTTTCAATGATAAGGTATCATTCCACGATTTTCCTCTAAATGAGATATTATTCACAGTAGCTTTGGCATTCCCACCTTGATACCAAGCATAAACACCTTCTATTTCGACATTTGCCTGAATTGAAGCGATTTGATGTTTTTTAATGAGTTCAAGATGTCCACCATCGCCCGTACTTTTAATCCATCCATATTTTTCAATGGTACTGCTTGTATAATCAGCTCCTTTGGGAATATCTTGATTGAGGAAAATACGCGTGTAGCTCAATCCGAGTTCGTCTGTAGATGGAGTGAAAGTTTTTCTTTCTAATTGACTAAAAACTGGCAGAACACTGAGTTCATAAACTTTACTCTGCCAAGCTTTGATTTGTTCTTGAGTTAGATAGATAGGGTGTAAAATAGAAATATAATCACCCTCTTCAAACTCTATTTCGTCGTCATCAAGGTTCAATAATGAAGTGTCTTCTTGGCAGTAAAACACCCCCTTAAATGCATTCTCTTTGTTAAAAATGCCCCAGAGTAGCTTCATCGCATAAACAAACATGATAGGACTTTCCAAGAAAGCAGCTTGCCATTGACCAATTGACCATCTACGTTCTTCAATCATGTATTTTTCAAGACGACCGCTTTGGGTTTTTATAACGTCTCTAATTTCTTTTTCAATTTCTTTAAATTCCTTTTTGAGGTCTGTCGAAGCTGATTTTGGAAGAGATTTTCGCATTTTATTATCTTCATCAAAGTAGCAGAGTGTAAAGTCTGAATTGACAAAAGCTCTGTATTCTTCTCCATCAGCCTTAAATGATTTAAACAATCCTTCAAATTCAAAATTTGGAATGATTCGGTCAGCTAGTTCGTCGGTTGTTATGTTTAATTCAAGTGCAGCAGCGTCTAAGGCTTTAATGGCACGGTCACTTACGGTGGGCCTTTTACTTACATATTTTCTTGAAATTACCTCAATACTCCTAAGAGCCTTATTAGTTCCGACTTGCATCATGGCATCAATGGCGTATTCGGCCATTTTATACCTTTTTTCATCCATGTTATATTTAAAAATACCTTTTAAGGTTGTCAAGGCTTCATCACCGCCCAACATTCCTCCAGTTGTTAAGTAGTACTTGAATTTTGAATTGGAACTAGAGTCAGCAAAAGCTTTGAGTAGTGCTTTTGCAAACCCTCCTGATAGATTTCGGTCGATTAAAGGTAATAATTGACGAAGCTCTATGTCCGAATTTAAACCCTTCCCTCGGGGCATTCGATAGAATAAAAACCTTACTTCTTCTTTGGAAAATGCCCCTTGATTGTTTGTCCAATAGATAGGTGGGAGTTGAGCCTCATCGATCCATTTTTCGGAAAATTTGGAAAGTTTGCCTCGTTTTGAGGCATTTTGTATCACGGTTTTGGCTTGAGTTAAAGAAATTGGGTGAGCAAAAAGAGATTCTTCCAAAGCTTCTAAGATAACGTCACGAGTATCATCATTTTTTTCAACTTCCAATACCGCATTTAAAACTTGCTCAGAATCAACTGTCTTTAATTTTGACAGTACAAGTGCTGCCACTATTCTCGTATCGGCGGTTTTTGCTTGTAGAAGGTTTTTGGCAGTTTCTAACGATTCATTACCCAGTTTCGCAAGGGTATTGGCTGCCAAATTTCGGGTATTTTTGGTTGCATTATGAATGGCATACTCCCAAATTTGGGGGGCAATAGATGAAAAATCATATTGTTCAATTAATGAAAAAACCGTTTCGTGAAAGTTCTTTTGTAGGTATTTTGGGTTTTTATTTAAAGCAACAACAAGGAATTCAAGCGAATCACTTCCAAAATGGTTACTTAAAAATCGAGGGAATTCTGGATAAAAAAAATCACTAACTTCGAGGTATTTTCGTATTCGTTCTTTAGCTGCATTTTCATCTTTTTTTAATAGCCATTTAGCGATAGCCACACTGGAAGGTTGTCCATTTGTATAGGATTCGCTCAAATAGTTGTAATAAACTTGTCCTTTTGCAAGGCACTGTTGGGTATAATATTCATTTATAAACTGTTCAATTTCATTATTGTATTTGTTAGGTATATATTCATCCATTTTAATATACACACTAAATCGGCTATATGACTCTGGGTGTGTATCTTTCATAATCTCTATTACATCTTGCTCAAACCTAGTTGCATTTTTGTCAATGAGATACAAGATATTCTCAATTTCTATTTTTTTTACAGTTCGATAAGCAGAAATTGAATTGTCATATACGCTATCCATTCTATACATGAATTTAATGTATTGATTTTCAAGTGATTCTTGATGGTAAGTGAACAAAAAATCTAAAATATGAGATTTCATATTACGGTATTCTCCAAAAGCATTTTGAAAGACAATCTCTAAAAGCTTTTGTGATTCTTCTGTTTTTGTTGCTTTTAATTGTTGGAGAAGGTATTTGCCGTATAAAGAAAGCTGTTTTATTTTATCTTGAAAATAGAATAAGACTGAGGTGTTACCGCCAGAAAATAAAATTTGACATATATCAGTATCTTTAAATCCTTGTTTCTTGAAAAAGTTAAGATACTTATTGAATTCTTCTTCAATTAGTTCACTGTAACTCGTCAATTTATATTTTATAAAATTTCCTATAATCCATTTATAAATAGAACTGTCAGAAACAGGCCTGATGAGTTGTTGAATCGGAATATCCTCTATTGTCCAAAGGTCATTTTTTTTGTTAATGGCCCAGTCTAAAAAATCTATACCTCGATTCTCGACCGATTCAAGAATAGAAATGTCATTTTTTTGTAATAAAAAATTTAGGACTAAGCTGATTTGCTGGCTATACCTAGGGGCGTAATTTGGTTCATATTTTTCTACTTTTTCAATTCGCCCTTGAGCAGCATTAATTAAAATATTTGTTCTTGAATCCATGTCTTTATTAAGGTTTTTGTGTTTTAATACTAGTGTTTTGTTAATTTATATGGTAAACAAAACACTAGTTGATTGTCGGTCGTTACAATGTTATTTCCTTACAAGCACGATACACGTCTTTCCATTCGGCGCGGGGCTTGACGACGGTTTCGAGGTATTCGTTCCAGACTACCTTGTCTTGCACAGGATCTTTCACAACCGCACCTACCAAACCTGCGGCAACGTCTTGGGCATTTAAGCGTCCGTCTCCAAAATGGGCGGCCAAGGCCAAGCCATTATTGACGACTGATATGGCTTCGGCGGTACTCATGGTACTGGTGGGTACTTTGATTTTGGTTTTGCCGTCGGCTGTCACTCCCGCGCGTAATTCGCGGAAAATGGTCACAATGCGTTGAATTTCTTTCAAAGAAGGCGCTTCTGCGGGAAGCTCAAGGGCTTTTTGCAAACTGGAAACACGGTGCTGAACTATCGAAATTTCCTCTTCCATTGATTCAGGTACGGGCAAAATCACGGTGTTAAAACGCCGTTTTAGTGCGCCCGAAAGCTCATTTACTCCTTTGTCGCGGTTGTTGGCCGTTGCAATGACGTTGAAACCCGAAACGGCCTGCACTTCCGTGTTGAGTTCAGGAATTGGTAAGGTTTTTTCGGACAAAATCGTGATAAGCGTGTCTTGGACGTCGGCAGTGATGCGGGTCAGCTCTTCGATGCGGGCAATTTGCCCCGTCCGCATCGCATACATCATGGGGGTGGTTACGAGTGCGTTTTCGGTAGGGCCTTCGGCCAATAAGCGGGCGTAGTTCCAACCGTACCGAATCGCTTCTTCGCTCGTTCCTGCTGTCCCTTGAATAAGTAAAGTCGAATTTCCCGAAATGGCCGCCGCCAAGTGTTCTGCCACCCACGACTTGGCCGTGCCAGGAAGGCCATAAAGTAACAGCGCGCGGTCGGTTGTAAGGGTAGCTACAGCAATTTCCATCAATCGTCGGCTTCCGATGTATTTGGGGGAAACTTCAAACCCGTTTTTCAATTTTCCTCCCATTAAGTATTGAACCACGGCTTGGGGCGACAATTTCCAGTTGGTAGGGCGTTTGTGGGTATCTTGTTTGCCAATTTCTTCCAATTCAAGCGCAAATTGCTGTTCGGCATGTTGTCTTAGTACGTTCATAGTGCTGTTATTTGTTCGATTTCTTCTTTTATTTCTAATTGTTTAAAGAGAATGTCGGCAACGTGGGTGTTCCAATAATTTCGTTGCCATTCTTGGGATAATTCATTTTGAAGCGAATAAAGGAGGTCTTTGGCACTGACGTGCAATTTCCGCCCCAACTGATTCAAAAAATTTCGGTCGGAAAAAACGTAGTAATAGTTTGAACCATCAAGCTCTTTAACTAACGAAAACAACGCCTTTTTTGAAAATTGGGACGACCAGTTTTGCGGTGGGCCTTCCGTTGTGATGGCTTTTACCAACGCAAACGAAAGTTGGAAATGATGTAACAAAAGCTCTTCTTGGTCGGGCCAAGGCAACTGTTGCAATAGACCTGTTTTTTGTACTTCCAGTTGGGCGGTTACTTTCAAAAATGCTTTGATTTCATCGGCTGACGCAAAGGCCATTGCCTCACTGAAGGCGTACAAATACGCTGTTGCATTTTTGCTTTGAGTATTGACAAAGAACTCGACCAATCGTGAGAGATTTCCTTCAAAAAACGTAATCAAATGACTCGGATGTAGCCATCGAAGCAGTGATTGTAGCCAGTATTCGGAGTCCGAAACGCCTTTTTGAGAACTTAATTTCTCAAATCCAAATCGTCGATTCATTTCATCACCGTTCCAAAACGAAGTCTCAGATTCGGGTAATTGAAGTTGATAATTAGCTGATGAAAACCCAATTGCGGACAATAAACCCTTCTTTTTGGTGAAACACTTGGTAATTTGCTCAGCTACCTCTTTGCCAAATCGACTCCCTTGAATGGAAAGCCGTAATTCGTTGATGAGGTGAATGGTCTCAAGGGTAACGGGTTTGGGCGAAGTCAGGTTTTTGGTCAGTTCATTGTGAATTTGTTCTAAAAAGTGTTCATCGTTGGCCGACAAACCGATTTTCAACGTGGACAAAAGACTTTTTCGGTCTTTGGCCGATTCGCTGGGCCAAGCCTGGGCCAAAAGCGACAACGCCTCGGCAGAGTTTTGAAGTCGAAGTTCGCTCAAATACGCCTTTCGTTCAGCGATTTTTCCTTCTTCCCACTGCGTGATGCCCAGCGAAGCGTCCGTTATTTGCCAAGATTCATTAAATTGTGTCAGCCATTTTCCTCGCACGCCAAGGAGAAGGTGGAGCTGAGGAAGCAGTTGCTTGGGTGTATTGTTCAAGGCATTTACGAGCAAGTCATCTGTCAAAACCCATTGTTTTTGGTGGCAGTTTTGAAGGAGCAATTCCAGCAAATAGGGGTTAGCAGGTGACACGTCCAATACTTTTTTCCAAAGTGTAACGGTTTTGGGTGGACAGTATGTCAAAGTTTCTGCGTCCTCCAAAGCCAAATTGGGGAGGGTAATTTTGGCAGGATTTTGCCCCACCCGACTGTAATTATAAAGAACTGCCGCCGCTTTTAGGAAATAACCTTCAGCATCATTTTTATTGCTTTTTGATAAAATTCCTTGAATAGAGGCGGGGAGTGCTTCAGGTGCTAAGGGGTGCCTTTCGGTACCCAACAGGGCGGTCTTTTTTAATAATTCCCAATGAAACATCTGATAATGAATGGAAAAGGCTGTTAATGTTTATAATAACTGATACGAAAAATTCTGAACGATGCCCAAGGGCCAAACCGATGTGGACTGCCGCAATAGAAAAAGAGTGGTAGGGTGGCCAGCGGTAAAAGCCAATAGTTTCCAAATAATGGCTTCTTCAATGGCATCGTGGAGACGCATCACTGCCCCTGTGGTGTCTTGAAGGTACCAATGCGCTTGGTGTTTGGTTATTTGAAGCTGTTCGACCAATTGAGGGACGTCATCGGCCCAAGGATTTTGGGCAACGACCCGTGTGTATTCCACTTGGGAAAGTTGCCAATTCTCAACGCCCTCTAGCGAGGTAGGAAGAAATGTTTTACTCTCTAAGTGATGTTTTATCAATGCACGAAAGGTACTGTGGCTTGGGTAAAACACCAAACGGGCCTTGGAGGTATTGCCTGGCACAAGCGGGGTTTCAATGGCAGCGGTTTTGTAGGCAAAATTGAGCACTAACGCAAAACGCCTGGAATGAGACCCGTACAGCCAATTTCGTTGGAGGACAATATCCTCTTCTTGGGTGGTACGTCTTCCAATCACAACCCACTCATCATCAATGGTTTCGGCTTCTTTGTTTTCAAGGAGTTCTTTTTGTTGTACATTCCACCCAACCCGACTTTTTACTTCTTCTTGTACAAGCGGAGGGAGCTGGTCAAGGTTTCTAAATGCCTCAATTTGTAAGTGTATTTTTGCCGCAATTTCGAGGGCTTGAGGTTGCCACGAGTCGCCTTTGTAATAATTGATTTTGGTAAATTCTTTGACCAACGAGGCAAAACCTGTCGCTTGGGCATCTACCATGCGAGCGGCCATTTTTTCAAAGTAAGCATTCCCTTTCTCGGGCAACGTTAACAACCCACCCCTGACCATGTCTCGAAGCCAAAGGTCAAGTTCGGCAATGCCTGCTTCTACCTTCAACAGACGCTCGTTTTGGCGCTTTTCCTTGTCTTTGGCCTGTTTGTCTGTTTTTTCGGAATCTTGTTCCTCGCTTACTGGCGGTTGAATTTTGGCTTCGGCTTTTTCGGAACGCTTATTGATCCATTCGCTGACCCAACTAGGTTCGGTAGTGAGCTGAGGGATGTCACCGTTGCGGCGTGCTACCAAAAACAAGAGTCCTAACCCGTGTTTACACGGAAATTTTCGGCTAGGGCAAGAGCATTTAAAGGCTGTATTTTGCAGGTCGATTTGGGTTCGGTAGGGGTCTTTTCCACTTCCTTGCACTTCCCCCCACAGCACCCGCTCGTTGGATTGATAATTTAACCATTTGCGTTCATTGGCTAAGTCTTTCCCCGCTTTGAGGGAAGAGGCGTCGGGGGCAAGCTGGCTTACTTGGTCCTCGGTTAAAAAATTCATAGAAAACCTGATTTTTTAGGAAACGCAATAAACGAAAGAAATAAGTTGAAAACAAAAAATATATACTCTATCGAAATAAAAATATTTTTTGGAATACAAAATAAAAAACGTAGCTGCTAAAAATATCTTTTAACAACTACGTTTCAATGACTCAAATCAGCCCTTGCTCTTACTTCTTGACACTCTTCATGCTTTCATCAATCGCCATAATGACTTCGTGGGATTGCTGGTTATGCTCTTTTTCGAGGCGACTCTTCAAATTGGTTAGTAACAAACGACTTTCGTCGGTATTTAAGGCCGAAACTCGGCGTGCCATAAACTCTAAGTGCTTGTCCATCACTGATTTTTCGGCGAGCGCTAAGGCGCGTTTGGCGTCAATCGCTGCCAATGGCTCGGCTGCATACCACAACATAAGGGGCATATTATGGTCGCCTTTGTCAGTGGTTTTTTGCACAAGGGCTTCCACTGCTTCCCAGCGTTGAGCGGGAGCAATTCGTAACAAAGCGGAGGTCAAATACAACCGAACCAAGGGCGAATTGTCGTTTTTGGCCATACTTATAAACTGTTTAAGCGTTTCGTCCGAAATGGTTTTGCCTTCCGTCATCAGCTGCAAAGTCCAGCTGCGTACGTACTCGTTTTCGTGACTAAGTAAGGCAATCATTTCTGGTTGGGACAATCCCTTGGTCACGTGCAATGCCCACAACGCCCGAAGTTTGCGGGTGACGTCAGGGTTGTTAGCAAGGATTTCTTTCAATGCTTTGTGGACTTTTTTGTTGGGGCCGCGCTCTTGTAGCAATGTTCTTGCTTGTCGTACGTACCATTCGTTGGGGTGCAATTGATAATTGACCAGCTCTTTGTTCGAAGCTTTTGATAAATCTACCTTAACCCATTTGTCGTTTTCGTGGGTGATTTTAAAGATTCGCCCCATTGTCTTATCGTGAACGTCGGGGTTTGAGCTGTGGCATTGGTTTTTGTCGTACCAGTCGATGGCAAAAACCGAACCGCTGGCGTCGTATTTGAAGTTCAACCATTGTGACCAGGTATCGTTCATGGCCATAAAATCATCGCGGTGACGAACAACGTAGCCCGAGCCTGCGCGCTCAGGATGGTCGCGGTTAAAGCGCGCGCCGTTGATGTTGTTCATAAAAATATCGTTGCGGTACTCAGCAGGCCACGTATGCCCTAAATAAACCATTGCTCCCGCGTGGGCGTGTCCGCCTCCCTTTGGCCCCGAACGGAAGTTACCCGCGTGCGGGCCGCGTTCGCCAATCCAGTGTACGTGGTCGCCTGCCGTTTTAATGTCGTCGTACGTGTAAGGGTTAAAGTGTTTTCCCGCTTGGCGTTGATAGCGGGCATTGTGAATGATGTGGTACATGTGCGGAATTACGCAAGCTGTGATGAAGGCGTGGCCATAATCGTTGAAGTCGATGCCCCATGGGTTGCTTGTCCCTTCGGCAAACACCTCAAACGTGTGCGCTGTGGGGTTATATCGCCACACGCCTGCGTTGATTTTGGTACGTTCTGAGTCGGGAGCACCTGGCTTTCCTACGTTTGAATGTGTAAAAACGCCGTGTGTTCCGTAGAGCCATCCATCAGGCCCCCAGCGGAGGCTGTTGAGGGTTTCGTGGGTATCTTGGGTTCCCCAGCCGTCTAACAATTTCTGAATAGGTCCCGCAGGTTTGTCATTTTTAAAATCAGCGGGTATAAATAACAAATAAGGCGCTGCACCCAGCCAAACACCGCCCATGCCTACTTCAATGCCGCTTACTAAGTTAAGCCCTTCCATAAACACTTTGCGGCTATCGAGCGTCCCGTCGCCGTTGGTATCTTCCAAAATGAGGATTCGGTCGCGGCCTTGTCCTTCAGGGGCAGGGACGGGATAGGTGTGGCCTTCCACGACCCACAAACGGCCACGGTAATCAATCGTAAAACAAATCGGACGAACCACGTCGGGCTCGGCGGCAGCCAAAGAAACTTTAAAACCTTGGGGTGGGGTCATGGCAGCGGCGGCTTTTACCCCCGACAAGCCCGCGTTGACAACGGGGTCAAGCGGTGGTAAAATCACAATGTCGCTTTGTTTCAATTCATTGGGGAACTCGGGGCGCGTGCTGTGGAATAAAAATTCGTCAAAATTGAGGTGCGCCCATTTGTCGTGGGGGATGTACGGAATTTGTGAGATACCCGTCTCGTTATCAATGAGTTTGATGTAAATATCTTTGTTGATGTAGGCCCGTAAATCCACTACCACGGGTTGCAACGTAGCCCGTCCTTGTCCTGTGATGGAGAAAATAACCACATCGCTCCCCGTTTGACGAATCTCTACGCGGGTATCTTGCAAAGCGCCGCCCGAAACTTTAAAAGAAGCATAGGGCTGAGTAACCGTAAATGGAACGGAAGTAAGGGTGCCGATTTGCTTGGCATTGGTAATCCCTCCGCTGGAAACGAAAAACTTGCCATCGAAACCAATCCGCATTTCTTTTTCGTGCAAGGGAGAAGGGTCAGCTGAGATAAGTCCGTTGGCGAAGGCGTCGCCCGTGGCAGTCCAATCTTGGAGGGTGCCCATTTCAAAATTTAAGTTGAGGGGCTGACCGTTTTTTTGGGGAATTTGTCCCGTCACCACCTTGGCCGTTACGTCATTTTCCGATACTTCCAATTTTCCCACCATGCCAGCCGCGCGGTGTCCAGGGACGGAGCAGTAATAAATGTCGTTTTCTTGGGCGGTAAAAACCAGCGTTGCCGTTGCTCCTTTGTCGAGAATCGTTTTGCTTTTAAGTGCCAATTTCTCAAGGGCAATGTCGTGGGTCATTAATTCCCCATTGACAATTTTGAGTCGAATCCGTTCGCCTTTTTTGGCACGAAGCGTTGGGTTTTTGGCTCCATCGGGCGCAAAGTACCCGAGCATGGTCGCTTCGAGGGTAAATTCACGGTCGATTTTTTCGGAATCTTGAGAAAAACTAGGAAGGGAGAGGCAAAAGAATGCGCAGTAAATAAATATCAAGAGGCGTGAGGCGTACATGAGGAAAGGGAACAGTTAGGTTTTATTTTATCTTTTCTAAAAATAATATAAAAAACAACTGTTCCCTCAAAATTACTCATTTATTGCTTTTCTATTCTTGTGCCTTCGTCGATGTAGATAATGTAAGGGATACCGCCCTCGCTTTTGATCGCTTCGGCAACAGCTTCGGGGTTTTCGGGAGCGTACATAAACATGCAGCCACCACCGCCAGAACCATTGATTTTACCACCCAACGCCCCCGCATTCATGGAAGCTTCTACCATACGGTTTATTTTGTCGGTAGAGGTGCGTTTGTGGTCACGCAGATTGGCAAAGTGGCGGTACAATAATTGTCCAAATTGTTGGTCGAAGTCGGGAGCCGTACCGTTTTGGGAAGCCAACATTAATTGTTTTCCCTCAATCAAAATATCACGGTCTTCGAGGTTTGCCTTCAACAATCCCAATTCATCCAAACTCAAATGGGCTTTATAATCATCGGCTTGGGCAAGGGGAGTGGTAAAGATTGAAAATGTTGGGTCAACTTGTGTTACTTTGGCAATGATGGCTTCCATGCCGTAACGACAACGTGCCAAAATCCCTAGGGTATCTTTGGGCTGCAAAGAATCGCCAAGTACAAAAGCACCTAATTTTGGCTGAAGACCTTCCACGTAGATTTTTGGAACAGATTCTAAATAAATAACATTTCCGATTGCGGTCGAATAATGATCCATCATTCCACCAGGTTCGCCAAACTCTAACACTTCGGCTTCGTTGGCGATTTCGCCCAGTTCTTTTGAGCTTAATTCCTTCGGATTGTCGGCCAATCGGGTCAAAAAGTTGGCCCATGTCACAATCAAAGCCGACGAACTTGAGGTGCCCGAATTGATGGGAATATTGCCGTGAATATTCACTTCAAAACCTTGCCCAAAGACAAAACCACGGCGGCGAAGTACGTTGATGGTGCTTCGAAAGTAATCACGTTCTTTTACGTAAGGAAGAGGCTCTTCCAATAAAAAAGCCTCTTCTTCTTTCAAATCGGGGAGGTGTAGGCGAACCATATCGTCGCTGCTTTTGCCCCCCTCAATGCTTATTCGTCTTGAAATCGCCGCTGCTACAACGGGTAACCCAAGGTAATCTTGGTGTTCCCCAAATAAGCAAATGCGGCCTGGTGTTGATATTTTCAAAATCGTAAATGTTTAATTGGGAATTACCAGCTACGTTTTTTGTAACCAATCAATGAATAATACAAAATGAAGCCGTAAAGTGGTAATAACAACCAGTAAGCTTGTTGGGTGCTGTGGATGGTATCGGCCACTTTTCCGTAAACAAGCGGGAGAATAGCCCCACCTGAAATACCCATAATTAAAAGAGCGGAACCAATTTTGGTGAATTTGCCAAGTCCATCGAGAGCAAGTGGCCACATAGCAGGCCAAACCAAAGCGTTGGCAAAACCTAAAATGGCAATGCAAATGACCGACGTAAATCCGCTGGTCATAATGGCTAACACGGTGACGATGATGCCCAGAATGGCCGAGACTTTGAGACAAGTGCCTTGTGATACATATTTAGGAATAAGTACGATGCCTAATCCATACGCCGCAAGCATAAGCCATAGGGTGTAGGTTCCGAAGGTACTTGCATCACTTTCAGGAAAACCTAATGAAACGCCGTAACTAATGATGGTATCACCCGCGATTACTTCGGCACCAACGTAGCAGAACAAGGCAATCACACCGAGAACAAGGTTAGGAAAAGCAAATACACTCGTGTGGTTTGCCGTCGCTGATTTATCTCCCGAATCTTCTTGTTCTTCACTCACTTCGGGTAGCCCCTTCGACATTTTGATGACAACGGCTAAAAGGACTAGCACCGCTGTCAAAATCATGTAGGGCACTTCTACTTTTTGAAGCTCATCGGTAGGAGAGGCGGCAGCACCACCTGCAAGTAATAGTCCACCAAACGTCCATTGACTAATGATACCCGCAAGTTTGTTGGCAATTCCCAAGAAACTGATGCGTTGGGCGGCACTTTCACGCGGGCCGAGAATCGTTGCATAAGGGTTTGAAGCTGTTTGGAGCAATGTCAAACCTATACCAATGGTAAATAAACCGACCAAAAATAGTGGGTACGAGGCGATTTGTGCCGCAGGAATAAAAATAGCGGTACCAACGGCCATGATGGCTAATCCCAATGACATTCCATTCTTGAAACCTGTACGTTTCAACACTTCCGACGAAGGAATCGCCATCAAGGTGTACGAAATGAAAAAGGCAAAGGTAACCAAGTAAGAGCTGGTGTTGTCCAAGCTAAAGGCTTTCTTGAAGAAGGTGATGAGTGTACCGTTTACCCAAGTAACAAACCCGAATACAAAAAACAATAAACCAATGATAATCAGTGGGCCAACGTAGCTTTGATTTTGTTTTGACATGAGAAATAGGAGGTTTAGAAGGTAAATTCAGACCCGAAAAAATGAAAAAAAACGCGGGATTAAAAATTTATGTTAAGTTATTTTTAAATTATTTTAAAAAATAGAGTCGCTTTGAGCCCCTAAAAACCATATACTGAAAAGCCGCCATCAACGGCTATTATCTGTCCACTTATATAACTTGCGGCAGGAAGGCATAAAAAAACGATGGCATTGGCTACTTCTTCGGGTTGGCCTACTCGCTGCATGGGCGTTCGGCGTAAAATGTCGCTTAATGCCTCTGGATTAGATAAAACCGACTCCGTTAGTGGCGTGGCAATGTACCAAGGCGCTACGGCATTGACCCGAATATGGTCTTTGGCCCATTCACAGGCCAAATTTCTGGTTAGTTGGTTCAATGCACCTTTGGTCATTCCGTAAATCGAACCGCTACGTAAGGAGGTTAATCCCGCCACTGAAGTAACGTTAACAACACAGCCTTTGGCCAATTGCAGTGCGGGGTACAAGGCTTGGGTAAGCAGAAAGGCCGAACGGAGATTGGTGTTTAGGATATGGTCGTATTCGGCGTAGGAGTACGAGTCGGTGGGTTTACGAATGTTTGTACCTACGTTGTTGATTAGAATATCGAGTTTTTTCCAATGGGTTTGAACAAATTGGCCAAGCGATTCGATGGCCTCGGTGTTTCCCAAATCCAGTGCGAGACCCGTGACGGGAAAGCCTTGCTCTTGGTAATCACCAACTTGCTGGGCTACTTCCTCTGCGTTTCGAGCTACGAGCAAGACCTCAGCGCCCATTTTAAGGAGAGTTTGAACGGTGGCACGTCCGATGCCCTTGGTTCCGCCCGTTACGAGGGCGCGTTTGCCACCTAATTGCCAGTCGTTAAGCATTTTTGATTTATGTAAAACTTTCGATTAAATTGGTACGTTAATATACATACAGAAAAAACAACCAAATCGCCTATCACCTATGAACCGTCGCTCATTCATTCATACACTTATTGGTACGTCGTTAGTGAGTCCACTGGCATTTTCGCAACAACAATCCCAAGACCTCAAACGGGTGGTCAAAACGGATGCGGAGTGGAAAAAAATCCTGACGCCTATTCAGTTTTACGTAACCCGTCAAAAAGGCACTGAACGTGCTTTTACGGGGCCTTATTGGAACAACAAAGAAAAAGGAATTTATAAATGTGTTTGTTGCGGAACTCCATTGTTCAATGCTGATACCAAGTTTGATTCGGGAACAGGTTGGCCTAGTTTCTACGCGCCCATCAGCAAGAAAGTCCTCAAAGATGAAAAAGACAAAAGCTTTGGGATGGAACGTGACGAGGTCATATGCGCTGTTTGCGATGCTCACTTGGGGCACGTTTTCGACGACGGTCCTAAACCAACAGGGCTACGTTATTGTATGAACGGCGCGGCGTTGTCGTTTGAAAAAAAATAGGCTAAGTCCGCGAAAATAATTCAATCCAATACCCGTCGGGGTCAACAACAAAAATCTGCTGAATTCCGTCGGGGCGAGGTTTGGGGGGGCGAAAAGTAGCTTTCATGCTTTGTAAGTGACTCTCCCAAGCCTTGAGATCTTCTACTTCAAGTGCAACGTGATTACTTCGTGATCCAGAAACGACCTGTTCGGAGCGGATGCCAATCAAATGCAGTTCTTGACGCTGACCAATTTGAAACCAAGCTCCAGGGAAATCAAAAGCGGGGCGTTCTAATTGGGTCATTTGTAGGGTATTTGAATAAAAGCGGCAGCTTTGTTCAACATCTGCTACGTACAAGGCTACGTGGTTAATTTCTTTGATTCTTAAATTCATTGCAGGTTATTCCAACGTTTTTTGATTGTTTCTCGTCTTTGTTACGGTAGCAAGTAAGGTGCTTGCGTTGACAAAAATCGAATAAAGTTATGAGAAATGCACTGATTTTGTGCTTGGGCCTGATGGTAGGTTGTAAGTCGGAAAGCGTAGATTCGTTGACGCTAGGAAGTGATTTTCCTCTTACGACAAAACAATCAGTTCAGGTAAGTGATGTCCAATTGGCACTGACTGGCGTTCAAGATAGTCGTTGTCCGAAAAATGTACAGTGTGTTCGAGCGGGGGAAGTGGTTGTTGATTTGGCGCTAAATGCCCAACAAAACGTAAAGATGTGTTTGGGTGACTGTCAGGTGGTAGGTCGTAAGACGTCTGTTACGCAGGATTCATTAGAGGTGACAGTTAACCAGCAGAAGTATTTACTTATTCTAAAGCAGGTTACGCCAGAGTCTAGGACTGAGAAAGTACCAAATGATCAATATCAGCTTCAAATGCAAGTGCTGAAGAAGTGATTCATTATTTACGTTCCCGAAAGTTCAAAACTTTCGGGAACGTAAATAAAATCTTAGAACGGCAAGTCATCATCTCCGCCACCTAGGTCTGAGGCGATGGGCGTCGCAGGTTTAGGTTGAGGAGCAGGGCGAGGCGCAGGTGCTGATTGTTGTGGCGCGCTGTAGCCAGACGAATTATCGTCGTTATTGTTTGAATTACGACCTCCAACGAGTGTCAATGTAGTTCCACGAACAGTTTTTCCTTCGCGTTGTTTTCCTTCTTTGTCCACCCACGTTTCTGTACGAAGTTTTCCTTCAATATAAACAGTGTTTCCTTTGCGTAAATACTGCTCGGCGATTTTCGCCAAGTTATCCCAAAGCTCAATCCGATGCCACTCTGTTTGTTCTACACGTTCGCCGCTGCGATTGGTATAACTCTCAGAGGTTGCGATGTTAAAACGTGCTACTGCTGAGCCATTTTCGAGATGACGAACCTCTGGGTCACTTCCCAAATTGCCCAATAAAATTACTTTGTTTACTCCAGCCATTGTTATAAAAAGAATTGTAAGTTACAAGCCAAAACTGCAAGGTTTGAAGCCATGCAGATGACAAATTTACTCAAAAAACTGCGCTTTCCAATAGGTCGAAACCAAGACGGGCTTAGGAAGTTCGTCGATTTCTGACGCTGTAAAAAATCGAAGCGAGGGAGGAAGTTCCAAATCAAAATCCGTTGGGAGTGCTACTTGCCAAAACCTCGCTTGTATGCGCTGATGGGTGAGAATATGCGTAATTGTTTCGCTGGGTTGGGAGACAACAGACTGAGAAAGTGCTTTTTGTAAAAATGAAGGCAGAGGAAGCGAATCAAGGGTTTCGTCCGAATGTTCGGTTTCAACCAAATAAAAATCATAGAGTTGCTGCCAGATGTCCCGTTCTGTACGCAGGTTCATGGCCAATTGTCCATCTTTCATCAAAATAAAATAATGAAAATGCCGCACCCGTACCTTCGTTTTTTTGAGTTTTACGGGCAGTTGGGTAACTCTACCCGTGAGATTAGCTTCACAAACGCCCTGAAACGGGCACAACAGACAATCGGGCGAGGTAGGCGTACAGTGAACAGCCCCAAATTCCATAATGGCCTGATTGTACAAGGCGGGTTGTTGAGTAGAGATGAGTTCAGCGGCAAGTTGGGCAAACCTTTTTTGCCCTTGCGTACTGGCAATGTCAAGGTCAACGCCAAATACCCGTGCAAGCACCCGATATACATTTCCGTCCACCACGGCGACGGCTTCGTCGAAGGCAAAAGAAGCAATGGCAGCGGCAGTGTAGGGGCCAATTCCTTTGAGTTTTAACAGCTCATTGTAGGTGCTCGGAAATACCCCATTGAGTTGATATGCAATGTGTTTGGCTGTTTGGTGGAGGTTTCTTGCTCGTGAATAATACCCCAAGCCCTGCCATAGGCGTATTACCTCTTGTTCGGGTGCGTTGGCAAGGTCTGTGATTGTTGGGTATGTGCTAACAAATCGGTCATAATAGGGTAATCCTTGCGCGACGCGCGTCTGCTGTAGAATGATTTCGGATAACCATATATAATACGGATTTCGTGTTTGCCGCCAGGGCAAATCACGGTGTTGGTGGGTGTACCAACGGATGAGGGTTTCAGCAAAAAACTTGTTATTCAATGAATTCGGGAGTTTTTTTTTCAAATTAAGACAGAAAAGATTTTCAAAATTAGTCGAAAATGTACTACTTTTGTGCGCTCAAATTAGGCCGTACGCTTATCAACACATCGGCTTGGTAGAATTTTTGAAACTAATTTCCAAAGAATAACAATTTTATAACCTTAAAGTTTAATAAAAGTGACGAAAGCAGATTTAATCGCAGCAGTTGCCGACCAAACCGGCATCGAAAAAGCAAACGTTTCTGAAACAGTTGAAGCGTTTTTCTCAGTAGTAAAAGATTCATTAGCAAAAGGCGAAAATATTTATGTCCGTGGGTTCGGTAGCTTTGTAAACAAAAAACGTGCAAAGAAAGTAGCTCGTAACATTTCTAAAAATACGGCTATTGTTATTGATGAGCATTATGTACCAAGCTTCAAGCCAGCTAAAGTATTTGTAGAGCAAGTAAAAGGCTCTGATTTGTAATCTAAGAAGTAAAGTATTGTTGAAAGATTTAAAGGTAACGTGCAATGAATCGCTCCATCTTATTAGTAATTGTGTTTGCTACTGTGCTCACTGGCGGGCTCTATAGTCTTCCAAAAGTTGTGGTAAATACCAAGGAGCGTAAGTTGGTTGAGGGGAAAGAAAGCACTAAAACAAACGAGACTGAAGCGCCTAAAGAGCGTGCTTCGAGCCCGACAGAACATAGTGCACCTTTGACATCTGAGCAACAAAGCACTGTCAATAAGTTACTTCAACAATATACTTCAACAGCAGATTCAAAAGCAAAATCGACTGCGGCACTTCAATTATCAGATTTCTATTCTCAGATTAGAAAATTTGATAGTGCAGCCAAATACGCCGAAAATGTGGCTCTTTTAGCGCCCACCGAAGCCAATTTGTTAAGAGCAGGTGACCGTTATTATGATGCGTTTGGGTTTGCTGTTGACAACCAAAAATTAGCGAAATTGGGGGCGAAAGCCCGCGAGTGGTACCAAAAAGCCCTCGATAAAAATCCAAATTTGCTCAATGTCAAAGCGAATCTAGCCATGACTTATGTATCGACCGAAACACCGATGCAAGGAATCATGATGCTCAGAGAAGTTTTGGCCGCCGACCCTACCAACGAAGTAGCGTTGTTCAATTTGGGATTGTTGTCAATGCGTTCAAACCAGTATGAAAAAGCAGTAGAGCGTTTTCGCCAACTGCTTAAAGTGCGTCCTGAAAATATGAAGGCACGTTTCTACATGGGAGTCTCGTTGGCACAGACAGGCAAAAACAAAGAAGCGTTAGAAGAACTTTTAATCGTAAAGGAAAAAGAAAAAGACCCGACCATTCAGGCAGCAATTGCTGAACTGGAAAAAGAGTTAAAATAGTGGTTTTTAGCTATTTACGATAGAAGCCTTACGACAGAATCATTCAATTTTTTAATAACATTTAAAACATTTACGATTATGCCTTGCGGAAAAAAAAGAAAGAGACATAAGATCGCTACGCACAAACGCAAAAAGCGCCTAAGAAAGAATCGTCACAAGAAGAAATAATTTCTAATTCCAAAACCAAGGTAAAAATGTGCCTTGGTTTTTGGTTTTCACCCTCTATCCTTACATAACATTGAGTAGCGAATTAGTCATTAGTGCCTCGCAAAAAGGTACCCGAATCGCTCTCTTGCAGGAGAAGCGACTCGTTGAGTACCAAGTAGAGGAGTCGGAAAGTAGTTTTACGGTTGGTGACATTTATTTAGGTACCGTCCGAAAACTCGTGACTGGCTTGAACGCTGCTTTTGTTGACATTGGATACGAAAAAGATGCCTTTCTGCATTACCACGACTTAGGCCCTAACGTCCAATCTTTAAATAAACTGACCAAAGATGTGATTGCTAAACGCCTCACATCGGGGAAGTTGAATAACTTTAAGATGGAGCCAGAGATTGATAAACTCGGCAAAATCGATAAAGTACTCGGAAAAAACCAGCCCATTTTGGTGCAGGTTGTCAAAGAGCCTATTTCTACCAAAGGACCCCGACTTTCGTGCGATATTTCTATCGCAGGACGGTACGCAGTGCTAGTTCCCTTTTCTAATTCGGTCAATATTTCCAAAAAAATTACGGATAAGACCGAACGAACACGTCTTCATAAGTTAATGACTTCGGTCAAACCAGCCAATTTCGGCATTATTGTCCGAACAGTGGCCGCCAATAAAGACGTGGAGGAGTTGGATAAAGACATTCAAAACTCCATTAGAAAGTGGGAGCAAGGAATGAAAGCCTTGAGTGAGGCCAAACCACGCGACCGTATCATTGGCGAAATGAACCGTGCGTCTTCTATCATGCGTGACATGCTCAACGATACGTTTGATAGCATCACGGTTGATACCAAAGAGATGTACGACGACATCAGGGACTTTATTCATACGATTGCTCCCGATAAGGAAAAAATTGTAAAACTTTATTCGGGTAAAAGCAAATTATTTGAACAAGTAGGTCTTGAAAAGCAGATTAAGTCATTGTTTGGACGCTCAGTGAGCCTTCCTGGTGGAGGCTATCTCATTGTAGAACACACGGAAGCGCTCCATGTAATTGATGTCAACAGCGGTAACAAGTCCAACAACGAGGAAAGTCAGGAAGATACTGCGCTTCATACCAATACCGAAGCCGCCAAAGAAATAGCCCGTCAGCTTCGCCTTCGCGATATGGGCGGTATTATTGTGGTGGATTTTATTGATATGCGTAAGCCAGAGCATAAAAAAGAACTGTACGACGTTATGAAGGCCGAAATGAAGGCCGACCGTTCTAAGTTCACGCTCTTGCCACTTACCAAATTTGGATTAATGCAAATCACGCGTCAACGGGTTCGCCCAGAATTGAACATCGTCACGCGGGAGGTTTGTCCAACTTGTAATGGCGCAGGAACTATTCAGCCTAGTATTTTGATTTCGGATATTATCGAAAACAACCTCGAATATTTGTTGACCAAACAAAACGAAAGAAAGGTGTCGGTAGCCCTTCACCCGTACTTGCACGCGTACTTTACGGCGGGATTCCCGTCGCCCCGACTCAAATGGTTCTTTAAATATAAATCATGGGTTAAACTCTTAAAAGATAGCTCGCTGCCGATTACTGAGTTTAAGTTTTATGATAAAGATGGCGAGGAAATTGAAATCGCCACCACTTGATTCTTTTAAAAACATGTTTAAAGGGTTAAGAGTTATTAGTTTAGGTAAATGAACCAAAACTGATAACTTTTGACCCTTGATAGTTTAAATGGTGTCTCACCGAGTTAAATATGAAAATTACAACTTTTGCTATTCGCGTTTGGCGGGTATTTTCAATGATAACGGTATTCGTGGCTTCAATGTACAGTTATAGTTTGTTTGGACAAGAAGTGGGGGTGCATTTTAATGCCCTTGGCCAAGCAGACGAGTTCATGCTCAAATCTGACATATTTTATATTTTGGTAGGTTTGATTTTAACCAACAACGTGTTGCTTTTGTCGGTTGGTCGGGCATTGCTAAAATTGCCTTCAAATGTGTTGCCGATTCCAAATCAAACACTTTGGGCTGAACACCGAGAAGAGTTGAACGAGCATATTCAGAATTGGATATATAGTTTGGTGGCCATGATAAATACGTCGATTGCACTGACGATTTTTGCGTTGGCGACTGTTAATAATGAATTCAAATTTAAAATCGGCGATTTTAATGGATTGTTATACCTAATCGTCGGATTTCTTCTCGCGATTGTAGTGGCGTTGCCAATTCGCCTTATGATGAAACCAAGCTCGAATGATTAATGACCTTGCCCGAAATTCTTCTTGCCGACTACGAGTACGATTTGCCCGACGAAAAAATTGCGCGGTATCCCGTTGAGCCACGAGATACATCCAAACTAATGGTGTATCGAAAAGGTGAAATCTTACACCGACAATTTACGGATGTGGTCAACTATTTGCCACCGCAAAGCTTTTTGGTTTTTAATAATACCAAGGTGATTCCTGCGCGGGTGTTTTTTACCAAACCAACAGGGGCGCTGATTGAAGTATTTTTATTACACCCCGAAGCCCCCACTAGGGTTATCAATGATGCCATGCAGCAAACCACCCACGCGGTTTGGAGTTGTATGGTGGGAAATAAAAAACGATGGAAAGCCCATGAGACGCTACAGTGTGATTTGTTGATTAATCAGCTCACTGTCACCGTCTTTGCAGACTGGGCAGACATTGATAAAAATTGGGTGAATTTTCGCTGGGAAGTTGCCGATTCACAGCCCGAACCTGTCGAGTTTACTTTTGTTGAAATAATTCGTGCTTTGGGAGAAATTCCGCTGCCACCGTATTTGAACCGAAAAACGGAAGTGCAAGACCTCGAAACCTACCAAACGGTTTATTCAAAAATTGAAGGGGCAGTAGCCGCGCCCACGGCAGGGCTGCATTTTACCGAACAGGTTTTTGAAAACTTAGCCAATGCAGGAATAACGCATGACTTTGTGACACTGCACGTGGGCGCGGGTACATTTCAACCCGTGAAAGTTGCCAATGCCATCGAGCACACCATGCACGCCGAACAAGTGGTTTACCGACGAGCGTTTATTGAAAATCTTCTTGTCCATTTGGACGGAATCGTCGCAGTTGGAACGACATCGATGCGCTCACTTGAAAGTCTGTATTGGTTTGGGGTAAAACTTTGGCAAAACAAGACCGATGTTCAGGATGGGTTTTTTATTGAAAAATTGACGCCTTATCAGGATTATACTTCCTTACCTTCGGCGGAAGAGTCTTTGCGGACAATTTTGGCGTACATGGAGCACCATGAATTAAAAGAGGTGATTGGAGAAACTGAAATTATGATTTTCCCAAGTTATAGCTTCAAACTATGCAAAGGGTTGATTACGAATTACCATCAGCCCAAGTCAACGTTGATGTTGCTCGTTGCCGCTTTTGTCGGCCCAAGCTGGCGTACAATTTACAACGAAGCCCTTGCCGCCGACTATCGCTTTTTAAGCTATGGCGATTCTTCATTGTTATTGCCGTAGTGTGGTGTGGCTCAGGTTTCTCAAAACCTGAGCAAACGCGCCGTGCTTCTGGTTTCTCAAAACCAGAAGACACACTCGGGAGGGGGAGCTACTTGATACGAGATTGAATGACAAAGTTGTCGTTTCGGGTAATTCCCCAAACGACAACTTCTTTTTTTTGGGTTCGGTCAATAGCGAAGCCCTGCCCTTCGCTGGGAGTTGAAATCGTTTGAAGATAAACGAGCGTAGAACCTCTTTCGGGAAGTTGGAGTACATAAAGCTCGGGTTTGTCATGGCCTGTACAATACAATTTTCCGTCGGGCCCCCATGTTCCACCCGATGTACTTTTAGGAGCAAAAGATTGTAAGAGAAATTCGGGGAAACCCCACGACGCAACTTGTTGCCATTGGGGAGTAAACTTAACAAGAGTCGTCCAGCGATTGTCGCGGCCTCCGTCAGAATTTTTGTCAGAATAGTTGGCAAAAGCCACCCACCAATGCCCTTCGTGAAAATCAATCCAAGTAGCCGAGCCAGGAAAAAATCCAAAACTGTGTGAGTCGATGTGTGCCAGCGTATTTTTGTCAAAAATCTCAATGGAACTACTCATGGGTTTGTTGGGGTAATTGGAATGTGCACAATACAGACGATTGCCAATAACCAACCCACTGTTGAGGTGCTTGAGAATACCCGTTGAATCGCTCCAAGTTTTGACTAACTTCCCGTCAGTTTTTGTATGTTTTGATATGGAGGTATTGTTGATGACGTAAAAAAAAGCAGCATCAACGGCCACTCCCTGCTTGGCCTCTTTAACCTGAAAACGAATCACTTCTGTAGCTTTCTGCGTTTGTGCCCAAAGCCCGTGTGCTAATAAGGTAAGAAATAGAAAAAAGTATGTTTTCATTTTCAAATGATGTTCTGGAAGTATTTTTTTTGACCTGCCGCCTTATAAGGGCATTACACATACATTCTAAATAACATTTTATGCGATTTTTTACTTCTTTGCGCGCCGTTTTGTACGTTTTATTTTTGGGACTTTTAAGTTTTGGTACCCAGGCTCAATCAGGTGCTTTGTCAGATGTGGCCTTTATGAAAGGTCATTGGTTGGGTACGTTTAACGGAGGACCCATTGAAGCATTTTGGGCAGCACCTGCGGGCGACAACCTAACGGGATTCATGCGCATGATGAAAGACAACAAAGTAACCATGTACGAAATGTTGGTTTTTGAACAAACCGAACAAGGCCCTATCGTTTTGGTAAAACATTTTAAACCAGGTTTGGTAGCAATGGAAGAAAAAGAAATTTCGGATCGCTACCGTTTTATGGAGGCTAAAAAGAACCAAGCATTGTTTGAAAAGTCGGATGGAGCCGTTCGTATCATTTATGAACTTAGAACGCCTAACCAACTGGTCATTCAGCGGGGTAAACAAGAAGGTGGCAAATGGGTATTTGCTGACTTATTTGTTTTTGCGCGTCAATAATTTCAAAATAAGGGCGTTGCTTACGGAACGCTCACCTTCATGGTCAAATTTTTTGTTATCGCTGGGGTAGTTTACTACCCCTTCTTCTTTGAGCCATAAAGTGGTTGAACCACCGCCGTCGAGGTTGAGGGCGGATGAACAGCCAAGCTGGCGGGTCAAAAAAGTAAGTTCTGATAAATTCATGCCATAGGATTCGGCTGATCGGCCATCGACGGTAATCAGGAGTGTTTTACCTGATTTGGTTGTACACACACACGAACGAGGGTGGCGGTTGTCGTTGAAAGCATTTTTTGGTAATACTTCGTCTTTGTTTTCCCAACGCAACAAGGGCCCCGACAGCATTATATTATTATAAGGTAGAAGATATTCCCAACCCACCAAAGGTTCCCCCCGTAAAATTTGAAATTTTTTTTTGTCAACTGCAATTCCTGCCTGACCATGAAAAGCAGCTTTTGACCCTTTTAAGGCACGGGTTGTATCAGGAGTTTGGCCATTTATTTTGATAAAATCGACTGAACCACCGTTTTTAACGTCAAAAAATCCCCCGTTGATGGCCACAAAAGCGTCATTTTCTTGGGCAAGTTGACTTGTTTTTCGTAATTGTCCTCTTTTTTTATCTCGTTTGTTCAATGAATCAGCGGTGATAATCTCCCAAACAAACTTACGAGACTTTCGAGGAACTTCGACAATATTGATACTTTGGTTGGCTTCAAACAACTCTTTTTGCTGAAAATGAGCGTATTTCCAAATGACACCTTTGGCGAGGGTTTTCGTTTCCCAAGGAGCATTGGCAAGTGCTAATGAATCTTTTGTGGTTTGTGCCGAAGCAAACAGTACATTTAGGCAGAGCAAAAAAGTTAGCCGTTTCATTTTATTTTCTAATTTTGCGAGTCTTTAAAAAATCAATCGAATTATTCTTCAAATATGGCAAAAGTTCCGGTTAATAAGCACCAGCCAATGTATCAAATGCCTACTTCACCATTATCGGTGAAGACTAAAAAGTTTGCACTGGACAAAAAAGAGTACGTACGTATTGCATTGCGCCAAACGTGGGAACAACAAAAGATGTGGGTACTCCTTCCGTTGGGTCTTTTGTTAGTGAATGCCATTTTGGGAATCACGGGTGTGTATCCCAACATTTGGGCGTACATTGTTATTGTTCTTGGAGCAGCACTTTACGTAGGTTTTTGGTGGGTTCAATTTACAGGGGTTACTCAGTTAGAACAATATAAACAATTGTTTGAAAAGTATTTCTACGAAATTGATAGTCGCCAAATTTTAGTAAAAATTAACACCAAAGAAGGGGGCGTGATGCAATGGGACCAAATTCAGAGCGCGTATAAAGACAAAGAAGCTTATATCTTGGTGATGTCTCGCGGGCAGTTTTTGCATTTTCCAACGTCAGCCTTTAATTCAGAACACGACTTAAAATTATTTGAGCGCATTTTGAAACAAAAAAATTTGTTGACAGACACTAAATAAAGGTTGTTGACATCGAACAAAAAAAGTGACTGAAGAAATTCAGCCACTTTTTTTATTTTAAAAAATGAAAAATTAAAATGCAAAACGTGAATCAAAAAAGTGCAATTTTGTTATGTTTGCATACTGTAAGATAAATTGTAGTAAAGGCTTTATTTACAAACAGTTGACTATTTTGACTTTCGGATAGAAAGTGTGGTACTATTCCTTGTTTCTGAAAATAGTATAAAAACATTGAAAAGAATTATTCTATATTTGCGTTATAGACGTCCAAAAGTCAGCCAAATTTTTTTATTTTTCCTTTGATTTATCCCATAAAAACGAATCTTATCCTTTGATTATGAGCTACTTGATTAAAGAATCCGACGGTTATCGCTACATTGATGAAGGCCAGGGAGATGTGCTATTGCTGTTGCACGGTCTTTTTGGCGCATTGAGTAACTGGGATGGGGTAATCACTCATTTTAGCAAAAACTACCGTATTATTATTCCGATGCTCCCCATTTATGAAATGAGCCCGCGCGAAGCAGGTTTGGAAGCACTGGTAACTTTTACGGAAGGGTTTGTGGCTTCTCAAAAATTGACGGACATGACACTGATTGGAAATTCACTCGGTGGTCATATTGCTATTTTATATACGCTTACCCACCAAGACCAAGTAAAGCGTTTGGTGTTGACAGGTAGCTCGGGGCTGTTTGAGAATGGAATGGGAGGGTCGTATCCTAAGCGGGGAAGTTACGAATACATTTCGGAGCGCGTGGCTTATACTTTTTATGACCCCAAGGTAGCGACGAAAGAATTAATTGATGAGGTGTTTGAAACGACATCAAGCATTCCTAAGTGCATGAGCATTGTCGGAATTGCCAAATCAGCACAGCGAAATAATGTCGCCAAAGATTTACACAAAATTCAAGTGCCAACTTTGCTTGTTTGGGGGTTGAATGACACCATTACGCCGCCGCACGTAGCGCACGAGTTTAATCGACTCATTTCAAAATCGGAATTATACTTCATCGATAAATGTTGCCATGCCCCCATGATGGAACATCCAGAACGTTTTAACGAATTGCTGGATCAATTCTTAGTGGAAAATCCCGTGGCTGAGTTAGCCTAATTTTTTCTAACTTCGCACAATACAAAGTCGTCAATGGGGTAATAGCTGTTGGCGACATTTTACTTTTATTCGATATGGCTTCCGAACGACCTATTTCTCGGTATAGTTTTTTGCCTAAATGGCTTTCGTGGCTCGATTTTTTGGGGTTTCTCGAAAAAGACCCTTTTGGCAATTCCTTGTTTATTAAACGATTACTGATTTCAGGAATTGGCTGGTTTACTTATTGGCGATTTACAGTAGTCAATAAAACGGTCATTGAAGGCATTGAGCACCTTGAAAACCTTCCCGACAATAATGTCCTTTTTCTGTCGAATCACCAGACGTATTTCGCAGATGTTATTTCGTTTTACCATATTTTTTCGAGCGTAAAGTGGGGTTTTAAAAGTACCATTGTTCCGCCCTTATACCTGATGGCACCTCGGGCCAGAAGTTATTATGTGGCGGCTAGTGAAACCATGAAGGCGGGTATAGTCCCCAAATTATTTGGTTTAGGTGGAGCGCTGACAGTGGAGCGCTCATGGAGAGCAGAGGGGAAAAACGTAAAAAGAGAACGTGACTCAAAAGCAGGGGATAAAGTGTATCAAGCATTGGGGCACGGCTGGGTGGTGAGTTTTCCGCAGGGGACTACCAGCCCGTATGCACCCATCCGAAAAGGAACGGCGCACTTGATTTTGGAAAACAATCCGATTGTTATTCCTGTGGTTATCAATGGTTTCCGTCGTGCTTTTGATAAAAAAGGATTGCGTTTTAAAAAGCGTAACACAACCTTAACCGTTCGTTTCAAAGCACCGATTGAGTTTGATCAATCAATGTCGGTAGAGGAGATGGTTGAGCGTATTCGCAAGGAAATTGAGCAAGAAATTCCCTACGATAAAATGAAGTGGATGCAGGGAGAAGGGGAAGGATAAGTGCCTACTCTCCAATAAAATTGAAAAGTAGGCAAACAGTATTTTAGTTAAATAAATCTTCGATGCGTTCGAGCATCAAAATAGACGCCTGCGGGACAATGACGTATTTTTCGTTGTTAAAAACGACATCAATCGCGTTTCGTTGAAGATAAATGGCCACATCTCCCTCTTGGGCTTGAAGCGGCATGTATTTTACTTTTTCTTCAGTTTCTTTCCAAGGCTCATCGTCGGTAGGGGTTGGGATAGGATAGCCAGGCCCAACTTTGATTACATAGCCACTTTGAACTTGTTCTTTTTCGGTAACGGTCGGGGGTAAATACAAACCTGTCGGGGTCTGATCGACTGGATTTTTGGGACGAATCAACACGCGGTCGCCTACTACGATGAGGCGTTTTAATTTGTTATCGGAGGTAATTTCGAGCATAGGTCGATTTATAAAAAGTTATTATATTTTAATACTTCGTCGAAAGGGTGGTTTACTGAGCACAAATGCGGCATCTTCATCCCCAAGTTTGACGGCTTTTTGGAGGTCTTTTTCCGCTTGTGAATGTTGGTGTAATTTGAGTCTAGCCAAGGCTCGCCACCGCAACGACTCAGGTTCTTCCCCTCTGGAAAACCATACGGCTTTGTCAAAAGACAAAAACGCATTGTCAAAATCTCCCAGTCGAAACTGTGTTATACCGCGGTCAAGGTGAATATCTGGGAGGGTGTTGTCAAAACTAATGGCCTCCGAAAAATCGTACAAGGCTGAATATAAATTGTCTTCCTTCAAATTGCACTTGCCACGGTAGGCATAAGCCACTGCCGATTTTCGGTGGGTTTTTAACGCATCGTTAAAAAAATCAAATGCTTTGCTATACTCTTGACTTTGAAAGAGTTGGATACCTTCCGAAAACCGCTTTTTATCCTTTTCGCTGGGAGTGTCGTGATCGGTGAGGTGGTACCGCAACACCAAATACGGGATAAAAAGTAAGACAAGCAGTAAGGTTTCCATACGCAATCAAGGTGTCAAATGTGTATCAAATTTACAATTTATTAACGCGTATTTTGGAATTTGGGTTTAATGAATGCTGAAAAAATTCCGCCAAAACTTACAAACTATGTACCTATAAGTGACGTTTGTTGTTTGATTATCCTTGACGCATTGTGGTTTTGGGTTGATTTTGTGGTATTTTTGATGCCAATTCTTCATTAACAAAGCAACTTAATTTTGTCACGCTAAACACCTATCCAAAAATCATGAGTACTACTTCCTCAACATCGACAAACTACACAGATTTTTATCAAATTGATGATTTATTGACCGAAGAACATATTCTTGTCCGTGATGCGGTTCGCCAAATGATGGCGCGCGACGTGCAACCTATCATCGAAGAGTATGCCCAAAAAGGAGCTTTCCCTGCTCATTTGATTAAAAATTTTGCAGAAATTGGCGCGTTTGGCCCAACCATTCCTGTTGAATACGGCGGTGGAGGAATGGACTATATTTCGTATGGATTGATTACCCAAGAAATTGAACGCTGTGATTCGGGTATGCGCTCGACAGTTTCGGTACAGAGTTCGTTGGTGATGTGGCCTATTTATGCCTACGGCTCAGAAGAACAGCGAATAAAATATCTGCCAAAATTAGCCTCGGGTGAGATGATTGGCTGTTTTGGTTTGACCGAGCCCAACCATGGTTCTAATCCTGGCGGAATGCTAACCCGTATTACGGAGGCGGGTGATCACGTGATTCTCAACGGGTCAAAAATGTGGATTACCAATTCTCCCGTAGCAGATATTGCGGTGGTTTGGGCCAAAAATGAACAAGGACGTATTCAAGGGTTGATTGTGGAACGCGGTATGGAAGGTTTTACTACGCCCGAAATTCATAATAAATGGTCGTTGAGGGCGAGTGCAACGGGTGAGTTAGTGTTTGACAATGTAAAAGTTCCGAAAGAAAATATTTTGCCAAACGTCGATGGACTGCGTGGGCCATTGGGTTGTTTGGACAATGCCCGTTATGGGATTGCGTGGGGAGCGATTGGGGCAGCCATGGATTGTTACGAAACTGCGCGTCGCTACGCGCTTGAGCGGGTCCAGTTTGGGAAGCCCATTGGTGGGTTTCAATTACAGCAGAAAAAATTGGCCGAAATGCTCACCGAAATCACCAAAGCGCAATTGGTGGCGTGGCGTTTGGGGACTTTGAAAAATCAAGGAAAAGCAACGACAGCCCAAATTTCGATGGCCAAACGTAACAATGTGGAAATGGCTTTAAATATTGCACGGGAGTCTCGGCAAATGCTTGGTGGAATGGGTATTACGGGCGATTTTCCGATGATGCGCCACATGATGAACTTGGAGTCGGTCATTACCTACGAAGGTACGCATGACATTCATTTGTTGATTCTTGGTAATGAAATAACTGGAATACAGGCATTTAAGTGATGATTTTAAAAACCATATAAGACATATAAGGGATTATAAGTGCTCGCTCACAGTTAAATCTTACATTTTCTTATATGTCTTATATGGTTCAAAAATAACCCACAAATCTAAATTATGAATTACAATCGTTTATTGCCATTTGCGGCGTTGCTGGTGGTGTATTTAGTAGGAGCATTTGGTGTTGATATTATGGATATTGATGCCGCCCAATATGCCTCCATTGGTCGCGAAATGGCCGATAATAACGAATTTTTAGAAGTACAATTTCGAGAAAAGGACTATTACCTCGATAAACCCCCGTTGCTTTTCTGGGTGACAGCGCTGATTCTCAAAATATTTGGGGCGACCAATTTTGCGTATCGTTTGGTACCTATTCTCTCCACCTTATTGGGAATTTACGCTATTTATCGTTTTGCCAAATTATATTATTCAGAGCAAACGGCCTACATTGCCGCCTTGGTCATGGGGAGTTGTCAGGCGTTTTTTTTGATGAACCACGACGTTCGTTGCGATACATTATTGACCAACTGCGTCACAGTAGCGATTTGGCAATTGGCAGAATACCTGAAACACCGAAAATGGTCTCATTTTATAGGAACGTTTGTGTTTGTCGGATTGGGAATGTTGGCCAAAGGACCCATCAGCGTCATTGTTGTTGGGGCTGGTTTTTTTGTTGATTTTGCCCTAAAACGTCAATGGAAAAATATTTTTGACCCGCGCTGGCTCATCGGAATCTTAATTGTTGGAATCGTTTTGGTGCCGTATTGCATTGGGTTACAACGTCAATACGGTTCACACGGTTTGTACTTTTTCTTTTGGGAACAAAGCTTTGGGCGAATTACGGGTGAGAACGAATGGAACAATAGTCCAGGTTTATTTTTCCAATCGCACAATTTCCTTTGGAGCTTTTTGCCTTGGGTTTTGGCTTTTATTCCAGGATTGGTTGATTTTATCCGAGAAATTATCCGCAATAAATTCCGCCTAGACGCCTCACAGGAAGGCATTTCTTTGGGTGGTTTTGTGTTGCCTTTTATGGCGCTTTCTACCGCACAGTACCAACTCCCGCATTATACATTTGTGGTTTTTCCGTTGGGAGCGGTCATCACAGCGCGGTACTTGAGCAAGCTTATCGAACACCCTTCAATTGGAGCATTTCGTTGGGTCAAAATTGGCTTGATTGTGACAACTTGCGTGATGGGGTTGGCTATTCTGATTTTGTCAACGTGGGCTTTCCCGCTCGAAAATATTTTTTTAATCATCGTTTTTGGGTTGTTGGCAGTACTGATTGTTCAGCTGTATAACAAAAAACGCCCCGCATTTTCGCAGCTCGTTTTTGCGCCATTACTCACTGCCATCGCCGCAAACTTGGTGATGAATGGTCATTTTTATCCATCCCTTTTACGTTATCAAACAGGCTCGGTCGTTGGGCAGGAAGTGGCAAAAATACACAAAGCCGAACTCCCAAATTTTGTCATTTATGACTTAGCACCCGAGGGGGAATACAACATTTTTCACAGCGCTTTGGACTACTACACAAGCCGAATTACTCCCGTGATTCGTACGGAATCTGCCCTTAAAACTGAGACCTCAAAACAGCCTAAACTGGTCTATACCGATGAGCAAGGATACACGTCCATTAAGGCTTCTGGCAGCGCTTTTGAAGTGGTGAACCAGTATCAAAATTTTCACGTGACGGGCTTAACTTTGCCTTTTTTAAATCCAGCGATGCGCGCTACGGAGACTCGCCCGAGGTATTTGATTCGGGTAAAATCTTAATGCTTTCTTTCGTAAACTAAGAACGCATACGAATACAAATGTGACGAGTCGGCAGGAAATTCTTGCCGACTTTTTATATGGAAATCGGCTTCGCTGAACGCAGGGAAAAATGCATCACCTTCAAAAACACCGTGTACTAAAGTGAGATGAATGCAGTCGGCGAGCGGGAGTGCTTGACGAAAAATCTCTTCACCACCAATGACAAAAACTTCTTTATCGTCTTTGCAATGTTCCAGTGCTTCTTCCAAACTACTGACCCTTTCAAAGCCTTCGTCAAGGGGAAAATCTGCTTGGCGAGTAATGACAAAATTCCCTGCTTTGGACCAAAGTCGGTCGGGTGTATCATAACTTTTTCTGCCCATAATCATTCGACAACCTTCCGTAACCTTAAAAAAATTAGCCCAGTCATTGGGTAAATGAGGCCAAGGAAGTCGGCCTTTTAATCCGATAGCACGGTTTTCGGACATGGCGGCAATGAGTGAAATTCGCATCGAAAATGTGTTTAAAATTGTTTACTAGAACTCAATAAAATACAAAAACTAACAGTGTTAAAAAATAGAATACATGTAAAGTAAAATGATGTAATAAGCTGATAATAAAACGAATGATGTTTGGTTGTTATATATAAACAAAACGGCGAGGCAAAATGTTGCCCCGCCGCTTGCTTCCTGTACTTAACTAACACTTTTTATCTTTGTGTCTCTATCGAGCGCTTATTTACCAATGGCTTCTTCGCCCGTTCCTTTCACCGACAAAATCTTAAATTCGGTACGGCGGTTGAGGCGGTGGTCAGACTCTGCACAATCGACTCCATTGCTGCAATCATTGACAAGTTCAGACTCTCCGTAACCGCGTGCTTCCAAGCGTGAAGGAGTAATTCCTTTGCGAACCAAGTAATCAAAAGCAGCTCTAGCGCGGCGTTCGGACAAGCGCAAATTGTAGGTGTCACTTGCGCGACTATCCGTAAACGAGCGCAACTCAATCATCATCGTTGGGTACTTTTTCATCAGGGCAACTACCTTGTCAAGTTCGCGGGCAGCTTCGGGACGGATGAAGAATTTATCGAGGTCGTAGTAAATGTTATCAAGCGTAAAAACGTCACCCGTTCCATACATACTCAAATCACTTTCTACTACTTTGCGTTTGTTTTTCTTGTTTTTGTTGATGGGCTGTTCATTGGTAGCCAACTCATCACCTTCAGCGCGGAGGGCGTAGTTTCGGTTAGGGTCCACCTCAAATTCGTAGCCACCATCTGGCCCCGTTACTACTGTTTTTTCTTTGCCTGTTTTTTCATCGCGAAGTGTCACTTTTACCCCTTCTTGAGGCGACTGATTTACCTCGCGTTTTACTGTACCACGGAGAATGGTATTTTCGCTTTTGTTGAGATAAATTGAAACGCTCATCTGTGGTTTTGACGACTGCGTCATGGTTGAAAACAACACATTGTTGGTGGCATATCCTTCCTTAATGGCTTTGAAATCGTAATCTGTTTGGGCTTCTAAGCAGATTTTGGTGGCGCCATCAATTCCCGTTTGTTGAATGTCTTGGTTCGAGCCATTTTTCACGATACGTACGTCAGCGCCTTCAATGGGGGCTCCCGTTTTGGCATCATACACTAGGATGTCGAGTGGGCGGCAAGTGCGACGGAAACTGTAAAGGTTGTCATCAGAAACACCTTTGGCGCGGTTCGAACTAAAGTAGCCAGTGCCACGGTCTTTGTCGGTAATAAGACCAAAATCGTCTTTCTCAGAATTGATAGGAGCACCTAGGTTTTGAACCCCTTTGTAGGCAATTCCGTCTTTCAATTCGGCGTAGAAAATATCAAGTCCGCCCAAGCCTTCGTGGCCATCAGAGGCAAAATAAAGATTGCCACCGCTATCAATGAACGGGAACATTTCGTTGCCTTCAGTGTTCACTTCTTTTCCAAGGTTGACAGGCGTACTCCACTGACCTCCGTTGTATTCTACCACGTAAATATCGGTACCACCGTAGCCACCTGGCATGTCAGAAACGAAATATAATTTAGTGTCGTCGGGAGAAAGCGCAGGGTGACCGCATGAGAAGTCGTTGTTGTTGAAAGGCAATTCTTTCACATTTCCCCAGTCTTTGTTCTTTTGGTCAGCGATGTAAAGTTTCAATTTATTTACGCCATCGCTACTTTTCTTTGCTTTACCGCTGTTATAGTTGTTGCGGGTAAAGACCACTTTGGTATAATCTTTGAAAAAAGAAGCAGGACCTTCGTGGTATTTTGTGTTGAGCGTACGACTAAATTTCTCAGCTTTTGTTGTGGGCAGTGGTAAATCTTCACTTGCCGAACTTTCTGCTAAGGTGCCCGAATTGCCATCTTTTGAAGCACCACTCAACGAGGCAGTTGGGTTACGATATACCTCACGAACGCCCTTGAGAGCTGAAGTATCGGGCGCAAAATACAAATCTAAGAAAGGCGTCTGGTTCCAGTTGAAAACGCGTTTGATAACGCCCGATTCGGCACGGGCAGAAACAAACACCAAACCACCTTTGTAATACATGGGGCTAAAATCAGCCTGACGTGAGTTCACGGGGAGGTATTCTACCCGATACATGGCCGAATCTTTGTAAAAACGATTCATGTCCATGTAAGTGACCGTAAACTTGCGTCCTCGTAAGTCGGCCGATTGCGCCTCCGCGTATTTACTGTACATACGCTGCGACTCGCGGTATTTGCTGTTGCTGGCGAGGGCCTGTGCGTAGTAGAGATAATTGCGGCTGTCGGCATCAGGGAATTTTTCTACCAATTCCGCATAAATACGTTCAGCATTTCGGGTGTCTTGAAGGCGCCGATAGCTGTAAGCTAATTTTTCGAGCGCTTCTTTTCGCTCGACGGGATCAGCTTTTTTGTCGTTTCGAATAAACTCTTCATACCCACGCACCGCGTCGGCATAACTGTAGTCGTCGAATGCTCTGTTGGCCGAGCGTAGTCGGGCACTTTGGGCGAATAAATTGAGCGTTAGCAGGGTTAGAGCAAATCCCAACGCCATTTTAACTACGGTTTTCATTGTGTGTTATTAGTGTTACAGTAGCAGGAAAACAGGATTTCGCAAAGGGTACTCCAAATACTGTGCCAAACGAAGCGTGCGTAGAGGCTAATTTACAGAAAAATAAAAAAATATTTTTCAATTGTATATGTAAATATTTGTTTGTTAGGTAGTTGTGTTGAATTGAAATGCGCAAATTGTTAAACTGTTTTCCTGTGCTTTGTACCGCTCATCAACGCGATAGCCTACCAGCCACACAATGTCATTGGCAGATTCCAGTACCCATACCTTTGATTTTAGGCTACGGGGAATTTTAGAATCTATTAAAAAATCACTCACTTTCTTTCGTTTTCCCTTCATCCCCGACGGACAAAACCAATCGCCGTTTGCCCACGGTCTTAGCCGTAAAGGAAAGGTTAGTTTGTCAAAGTCAAGGTAGGCGCTTTGTGCAGAACCAAGAGAAATTGTTTCGAGCGATTTCAATTTATGCCATTGTAGTTTTCCCTCTTGAAACGCCACTTCACCCGAATCGGCGGTAAGCAAAATAGGAGAGGGGACAGCAGTAGGTAGTGGGGTAATGAGCCAATGGAGCCGATCATTGACCAATTGATGCGAAGCGGATAAAAATTGTTTTCCAACCGACTGATTTCTTTGTTGCCAAATGAGAACAGCTTGGGTGTAAGAAAAACCGTATTCGGCTAAATGGTAGTTCAAATGTTCCGTCGGGCTACTTACATTGTCAAGAACCGCTTTGTTCAGCCACACGGCGTCGTTTTTTGTTGAAACAAACAGGTGAGAGGTGGCGTCGATACTTTGTGACACTATTTTTTCTACTTCCTGTATTCGTTCGGCCATTTGAAAAGCCGCCGTTGCTACTTGTGGATTAATGTCACGAAGAACTGGAATCACATCATGCCTTAGCCGATTTCGGACATAATCGACCGAAGTATTGGAACTGTCTTCTCGCCAAGTAAGTTGTTTCTCAGTTAAAAAAGCGTTGATTTCTTTTCTAGTGGCAAACAATAAAGGTCGGACGATGACGCCATTTTTGGGAAGAATACCATGCAGCCCCGCCAATCCTGTTCCACGGGTAAGGTTGAGTAAAATTGTTTCAAGCACATCGTCTTGGTGGTGCGCAGTTAGAATAAAGTCAAATTGGTGTTGGGTTCTTATATTTTCAAACCAATTATAACGCAAGTCACGGGCAGCCATTTGGGTCGAAATTCCGTTCTCATCGGCGTATTTTTTGGTTTGAAAGCGTGTAGTAAAAAAAGGTACCTGATAGGTTTGGGCAAGGGATTTGACAAAATGCTCATCTTGCTCGGATTCTTCTCCGCGCAACTGAAAATTACAATGGGCAATGGCGAATGAATAACCTGCATCGTGGCAAAGCTGGGAAAGTACGACAGAGTCTATGCCACCGCTCACTGTCAACAATAGCCGATTATTGTGGGTAAAAAGTGCTTTTTCCTGAATAAATTGTTCAAAGGCTTGCTGCATACAACAAATGATTAGAATGACGGAAGCAAAGGTAAATGAGATTTGGCTATGAATCTTCTTTGTACCTAAACGCTCATTTTTTATTACTTGATACAAATGGAACCACTGGCCTGTGAAGCATTGACCGAATGGAAACGAATTCTTGCCTATTGGGAAAAATACGCCCCCGATTACGAACGTGGTGGGTTTCATGGCAGGGTCAATTATGACAACAAACCTGTGGCGGACGCCGCTCGCTCAGTCATTCTTACTAGCCGTATTTTGTGGACGTTCTCATCGGCGTACCGTTATTTTCGCCGTCGAAAGTATTTGGTTTTGGCTGACAGGGCATACCATTACTTGTACAATCATTTTCGCGATGTGCAAAACGGCGGTGTTTATTGGTCAGTTACTGCAACGGGAGCCCCTCTTGATACCCGCAAACAACTTTATGCCCAAGCGTTTGCCATGTATGGTGTCAGTGAATATTATGCTGCCTCAAAATTTCAGCCTGCGCTAGATTTTGCCAAAGAGCTTTTTCAGGTGGTTGACAAGCATGGGTATGATGCCGAGTTTGGTGGTTATTTTGAATCATTCGGCACAAAATGGGAAGCTGTTGATGATTTGATTCTCAGTAAGATGCCTTGGAATAAATCCCAAAATACACATTTGCACTTGATTGAAGCCTTTACCAACTTGTATCGGGTTTGGCCCGATGCGGTATTAAAACAACGTGTGGGACACTTGCTCGACATGTTTCTCGAAAAGCTCATTGATTCAGATACCCACCGCCTACGGCTTTTTTTTGACCAACGGTGGTCACCTCAAGCGCCAACGATTTCATACGGCCACGACATTGAAGCATCATGGTTGCTGTGGGAAACCGCCGAAGTACTGCATGACCCATCTCGTACGGAATTGGTAAAACAAAAATGTATCAAAGTAGCCACGGCAGCCTGTACTGGACTGGGAGAGGATGGGGCTTTGCATTACGAATTTGACCCTGCAACCAATCACCTCAATCGAGAGCGAAGCTGGTGGGTATTGGCAGAACAAATGGTGGGTTTTTATAATGCGTACCAGCTAACCAAAGAAACTCATTTTAAAGAGAAGGCTGAAAAAAGCTGGGCGTTTATAAAAAAGCACTTCATTGATAGCCAGCATGGAGAATGGTATGGTTCAGTGACGCCCGAATCGACATCAATCAAAGGAGACAAAATAAATTTCTGGAAATGTCCCTATCATAACAGTCGGGCTTGTTATGAAATGGTAAGAAGGCTGAGTCAAAAATAGCCTAAACCAAGTGCCCGAAAATATAGAAAATCTCGGGCGCTTGGAAAGTAAAATTAGCTACCCAATGGATGAAGATGTTTGAATGCCTCTAAGACAAAAACGTCATAACCCACAGCACGTCCACCTTCTTTTTCTTCAAGGGTAAATTGGACGCGGTCGCCGACGGTGAGGTCATTAAAATCAAATTCGCGAAGACTCGTATAATGAAAAAATACATTGTTTGGAGGGTATTTGATAAACCCAAAACCATCCTTTAATGACAAGATGGTGCTCTCTTGACGTTGCTCAGGGTCAAATTCTAGGGCTTCGGAAGGTTCTCTGATTCCTTCATCGGAAGAACCATCGTGTTCATTGCCCTGCTCGCCATCTACGGCTGAATTTTCTTCTTGTTTAGGGAAAAACTTGATTTTGTTTCGAGGTACAAACAGCTGATTGGTGAGGGCTTCGTTGCGGCCATTGATAATGTCGTGCATGGCAATAGGATAGGTAACTTCCGAGAGGAGGTCTTGGGAGGTACGCGTAAAAAAGCGATTACCTTCTTCATCGGTATATTCAAAATCCCATCCCAATACCAAAACGCGCGTACCAAGCGTATTTAGTTTACGTACCAAAGGAACGTAATCGCCATCGGCAGCAATAAGAACCAAAATATCAAAACGTTTGTAAAAAGCCATCTCAAACGCTTCGAGTGCCAACCAAACATCAATTCCTTTTTCGTATTTTTTACCAAGTACACTTCTAACGGGCAAGTAATGGGTCGTAACCCCTTCAGACATAAGAATATCGTCAAAAACCCGTTCATAGTACAGCAAATCGCCACGTTGGCTGGCTTCCCCTGCCGTCAGACGACCTCTAAAATAGTGGGCATCAACAATCTGGCAGAGCCTGGGAGTGCTTCCTTCTAAATCCGCTACTTTTTGTCGAATAAAATCGTGTAAGCCATTAATACTAATACGACTGCGGCGTTCGTGCGTGTAGTTATAATAATTACTTACGTGTAAAAAATAATTTCCGTCATAAAAGACTCCGATTCTAGTGAGGTCTTTAGGAGTTTTGTAAGGCATACTTTTTAGTGATTAAATAGGTATAATTGATACATTTTTTGCTAAGGAGAAAGTCTTTCTAGTTTCCATTCGTATGATTCATAAGTATAGCATAAACGGTCGTGAAGACGACTAGGGCGTCCTTGCCAAAATTCAATTTGATGAGGAAGCACACGATACCCACCCCAATGTGGTGGACGAACAACGGCTTGGTCGGCAAATTGCGTCTCTAACTCTGCCAATTTTTCTTCTAACACCTTTCGGTTGGCGATTGTTTGGCTTTGTTCCGACACCCAAGCACCAATTTGACTCCCACGGGGCCGAACGGCAAAATAAGCATCAGACTCCGCTGTTTCTACTTTCTCAACCTTTCCAACAATCCGAACTTGTCGTTCTAGTTCGGGCCACCAAAAAGTAAGAGAAGCGACAGGGTGCTGGCTCAAATCATCGCCTTTGTGGCTAAGATAATTGGTATAAAAACTAAAACCGCGCGCGTCCACATCTTTTAATAAGACAACACGTCCGTGGGGATACCCATCCCGACCAATGGTACTTAACACCATTCCGTTTGGCTCAAGGACTTGAGAGTCCAATGCTTCGGCAAACCAACGCTTAAATTGATCAATTGGGTTTTCTAAAACATCTTCTTTACGCAATCCGTTTAGCGTATAATCTTTGCGAAGATGAGCAATTGTTGAACTATCCATTTGGAAGAAAAATAACTATAAATGAAAAACAGGCTTTAAAACACCGAAAAACGGCTATAATTATTATTTTTGCAAATCTAAGCGATTACGACCAAATTTACGATGATTAACGACGGAGCAGAACTTAGCGAAAGCGAACAACTCACTCAAGCGAGTGTAGAGGCCATGGAAGCGTTAGAAGTGGCTGATGAACAGGTAGTTGACTATGGTCAACTAAGCAGAAAAGACTTTGTTAGTTTGTTGGAAAGTCAGCTTGCATTGGCCAAAGGCGAAAATGCAAAACCTGCTGATTTTAAACGTACCGATGAGGTATTGAAAGAAGCGAAGGTCCATTTTGACCAAAGTAAGAAAACAGAGCGTGAAGAAGCCCTAAAAAAATATTTGGCTGAAAACGAGTCTGAAGATGGCTTCGAGTTCAAACCTGACGAACTGACGTTGCAATTTGATGCGCTGTATCGCCAAATTAAGGACGTAAAAAATCATTACTTCCAGGACCTCGAAAAATCAAAGGACAAAAACTTTGCCTCAAAAACTCAGTTGCTCCAACGCTTGCGCGAATTGGTAGAAAACGATGAGAGCAATACAACGAATCCTGGGTCAAGCTGGCAAGAGTTTAAAAAAATTCAGGACGAATGGAAAGCTGCGGGAAACATTGCGTCGCCGCACAACAGCACGCTTTGGGCAACCTTCCACGCGTTAATTGACCGATACTACAGTAATCGTAATATTTACTATGAGTTGAAGGAGCTTGACCGTAAGAAAAACTTACAGCAAAAAACCGAACTCGTAGAAAAAGTAGAGTCTTTGGCGAAGTCGCTCGAAAACACGACCTTGTCTAAAGCCGTATTGGAAGAGGCAAATGCTCACTTTGACGAATACAAGCACATTGGTCCAGGCCCAAAGGCGGAGCAAGAGGTGTTATGGCAACGTTTAAAGTTGGCCTTGGATGCTATTCACGACGCTCGTCGTGCCCAAGCTGATGCGCAGAAACACGTGTTGGCTCAGAATTATGAAGTAAAATCGAAAATATACGAAACGCTCGTTCCTTATACTTCATTCACATCAAGCAGCATCAACGAATGGAATGAAAAAACCAAAGAAGTGGTGGCCTTGCAAGAACAGTGGGTGAATACCAAAGGGCAAATGCTTCGTGAAGAAGGACGGGAGTTGAGCAAAAAATTCTGGGCAACGCTCAAAACTTTTTTCCACAACAAAGGTGAGTTTTTCCGCCAGCTTGAAGCCAAGCGGGAGCAAAACTTAAAATTAAAAACCGAGTTGTGCGAAGCGGTTGAGGCTATCTTAGAAACTTCAGAAGATTCGTCGGCAAATACGGATAAAGTAATTGCGTTGCAAAAACAATGGAAGCAAATTGGGCAAGTTCCTGAGAAGTTCAAAGATTCAATCTTTGAACGCTTCAAAAAAGCTTGTGATGCGTATTTTGACCGTAAGCGCGCTAAAAACTCTGAGATTGAGCGTGAGTTTACCGAAAACTTGAGCTTGAAGCAAGCGTTGTGTGAAAAGATAGAGGCGGGCGCTAAAATTGAAGGCGCTAATTTGAAAGAATTGAACGCATTCAAGTCAGAATGGTCAAGCATAGGATTTGTGCCTAAGAAAGACATGCAAGCAATTAACAAACGTTACATCGACGCTGTTAATTCGTATGTAAGCGCTATTGGTAAACTTTCACCAAAAGAGCGTGATCAAGTGATGATTGATAATGATTCTTCAAACTCGAACGAAGGAGACTCTCGTAGCCTCCAGCGCAAAGAATCTGACATTCGTCGCCGTATGACTCAAATCGAAAACGATTTGACCATTTGGCAAAATAACATTGAATTTTTCGGTCGCTCTAAAAACGGCGAAAAAGTTCGAGCAGAATTTGAGAAAAAAATTATTGTTGCCCAAAAGCAACTCGCTGATTTAAAGCAACAACTAAAAATTGTTCGTGAAGCACTCTAAAATTTTTTAGAAAAAAGTAGCGTTGTATTATTAAAAACGCTACTTTTGCACCACGAAAAAAATGAAACGCCTCCATAGCTCAGCTGATAGAGCAACTGCCAGGAACGCCTGCCGCTTGTAATCAGTAGGTCACTGCGGGGTCGCCCCTGCGATTTGCTCCTGGCTGGGGGCTCTAAAGAGATTTTCGACGAGATTATCTCACTTGGGTAACACCCAAATTTCGTAGTACAATGCCTCCATAGCTCAGCTGATAGAGCAACTGACTTGTAATCAGTAGGTCGCTGGTTTGATCCCGGCTGGGGGCTCTTAGGAGATTTTCGACGAGACTATCTTCTTTCGGGTTTTCCGATTTTTTAAAGTAATGCCTCCATAGCTCAGCTGATAGAGCAACTGCCAGGAACGCCTGCCGCTTGTAATCAGTAGGTCGCTGCGGGGTCGCCCCTGCGATTTGATTCTGGCTGGGGGCTCTAAAGAGAATATCAACGAGATAATCTTTCTTGGTTAACACTAAAATTTAATAATGCAATGCCTCCATAGCTCAGCTGATAGAGCAACTGACTTGTAATCAGTAGGTCGCTGGTTTGATCCCGGCTGGGGGCTCTTAGAAGGTTTTCGACGAGACTATCTTCTTTCGGGTTTTCCGATTTTTTAAAATAATGCCTCCATAGCTCAGCTGATAGAGCAACTGACTTGTAATCAGTAGGTCGCTGGTTTGATCCCGGCTGGGGGCTCACAAAGGCTACGAATTTTCGTAGCCTTTTTTTGTTATTAAGTAATTGTACGTAAATCTTAGGTTATTAGTAGTTTATATCGCTTCGGCGAAACGTAACCTTTGTAGTAGAGAAATCCGAAATACGTCCATAAAGTTCGATTCCTTATGCTTCTCCGAAGCAAAAATTAAAAAAATCTCTTGTGCTGCTACTACTACAAATGTTGAGCCTCTACCGAGGCTGCTTTGAATTACTCTAGTACTTTTTCTTTACTAAGTACTTCATTGAAATTAGTTTGCATTATTTTATTATTTTCGTTTCATGGGACGAGTTAATAAACCACTTCTGAGCGAAGAACAACGAAAAGAGTTAGAAACTAACTTGAAATCGAGTAATAACC